>JAABUT010000096.1_pt1 | contig 160529 bp, 147 predicted proteins | sample 5559281 | NCBI WGS metagenome assembly JAABUT01 (sample SAMN10711880, study PRJNA513359) | rock metagenome | isolation source: Antarctica rocks | place: Antarctica: Victoria Land, Ricker Hills nord | collected 2016-01-04 | reverse complement strand
ACGCTTCGTCGCCATCGTCGGGTCCTCGTCGGCCAGCCGCTCCAGCTCGATCGGGTCGTGCACGTTCTGCTTCACCTCGGCTGCCAGCCCGAGCGCAGCCCACCAGGAGCAGTCGGCGGCGGCCTTGTCCTTGTCGTGGTCGTAGGACACCTTGATCTCGATCTGCTGCGGCAACGGCGTCACCTTGCCGACGGCCGCCGCGCCTTCTGCGACCCCCGCCAGCACGCCGCGATAGTTCTCGTCGTCCTTGCCCGACGTTGCGATCAGCCCGTCACCGATCCGGCCGGTGAGCTTGCCGGCGAGCGGGCCGGACGCGGCGATGTAGATGGGCGGCGGGTTCTCCGGACGTTCATAGATCGTGGCGAGGGTGGTCTGGTAGTACTCGCCCTCGAAGGTCACCCGCTCGTCGGTCCAGAGCGCGCGGATCAGCTTGACCGCCTCGGTCAGCCGCGCGCGCCGCTCTTTCCCGGACGGCCAGTCGGCACCCGTTGCCGGTACCTCGTTCATCGCCTCGCCCGACCCGACGCCGAGGATGACCCGGTCGGGTGCGAGTTGGGCGAGAGTCGCGAAGCCCTGCGCGACGACGGACGGGTGGTAGCGCAGCAGCGGTGTGAGGACGGACGTGCCGAGGGTGACCCGGCTCGTCTTGGCGGCCAGCGCCCCGAGCCAGGTGAAGACGAGCGGCGCGTGGCCGCCGTGGTGGCGCCACGGCTGGAAGTGGTCGGACACCGAGACGATGTCGAATCCGAGCTCCTCCGCGGTCACGCCGTAACCGAGCAACTCGTTGGTTCCGAACTGTTCCGCCGAGGCTTTGTAGCCGTACCGCATGTGTGTCCCTTCGGAGATCGTGCTGTCGGATTGCTCAACCCGGCGCTACCGGCGATCCTTCCCGCCCGGTCGAACCGTCAACTCTGACGCGGGGTCGCTCAGTCGCCCGTATGGCACCGTAGACCCATGGATCTGTCGCAGGCTCAGCTCCTCCGGGACGTCCTCGGGGGCACCGGCCTGCTCGAGGAGACCGACGAGTTCGCCAATGCCCTGCGGCACTCGACCCGCACCCCGAGCGGGCTTCTGATCGCGGGACCGGCCGACGACGAGCCCTGGCATCTGACCGCCCACCTCGACGACGAAGCCCGGCATTCGGGCAATCAGCTGATGCGCCCCACGCTGCTCCGCTGGAACATCCACCCTGGCGACCCGGCGCACCTCGCGGTCGGCATGGAGCGGCTCGTCGACACCAGACGTGGCGAGAGCGTGCTGGTGGTGGCCGAGACCGCCGCAGTCACCGACCTCGACCCGCTGCTCGAGCGGCTCGCCGACGCCCGCCGGCGCGGTGCAGCCGTTTTCGCCCTGCAGGACAGCGAGTCGGAGCTCTCGGGGGTGGCGTCGGAGACCCTCACGCTCGCCGACTTCCCGACCGGGCTGCTCAGCTTCGACAACAGTCAGCACCTGGTGTCACTGGCTGTCGGCCGCACCGAACTGACCGAGGGCAGGCCGGGGCTTCGGGCACGGCTGGGCCGTCTGCTCGACGCCTGGACCGGGGCCTGACGACCACCGCCTGGCGCCACGGCCTGACGACGAGCGCTCGTGCAGCGGACGGTCAGTCCTCGAGTTCGTCGTTCCAGCGCGGGTCGTTGTCCCAACCCTCGTTGCGGGCCGCGACCTTGTCGAGCGCGCGTTCGGCCTCGGCCCGGGTGGCGTAGGGCCCGAGGCGATCCTCGTTGCGGCAGCCGGCGTCGGCCGGCTCGACGGTTGAGTGAACCAGGCAGTAATAGAACTGATCGGTCATCGATGCCTCCTGCAGTGGCCACCCGTGCGCTTCGACGTCGCTGGGCTCACCTTACGACCGGGGTGATCACCGCAACGAGCCGACGTGAACCGGGGTTGCCTAGACTCGATCACCGTGCCTCCCGTCACCGCCCATCCACTCTCGCCCCGCCGCAGCGTCCCGGCCTCGATCAAACGTCCCGAGTACGTCGATCAACGCTCGCCGTCGCCGTTCGACGGCAGCGAGGTGAAGGACGCAGCGATGATCGCGCGGATGCGGGTCGCATGCCGGCTCGCCGCCCAGGCTCTGGTCGAGGTGGGCAAGGCCGTCGTACCAGGTGTGACGACGGACGAACTGGACCGCGTCGGGCACGAGTTCCTCTGCGATCACGACGCATACCCGTCCACGCTCGGCTACCGCAGGTTCCCCAAATCGCTGTGTACCAGCGTGAACGAGGTCATCTGCCACGGAATCCCCGACTCGACCGTCCTGGTCGAAGGCGACATCGTGAACATCGACATCACCGGCTATCTGGTGGTCGACGGAGTCGGCGTACACGGCGACACCAACGCGACGTACCCGGTGGGTGAGGTCGACGAGGAGTCCCGGCTGCTGATCGACCGCGCGCGTGAGGCGACGGCGCGGGGCATCAAGGCGGCACTGCCCGGCCGACAGGTGTCGGTGATCGGCCGGGTGATCGAGTCCTACGCACACAGGTTCGGCTACGACACCGTTCGCGAGTTCACCGGCCACGGCATCGGCACCTCGTTCCACTCCGGCCTGGTCATCCCGCACTACGACGAGCCGCGCTTCGACCGTGTGATCGAGACGGGGATGACGTTCACCGTCGAACCGATGATCACGCTCGGTAGCGCGGAGTGGGACATGTGGCCGGACGGGTGGACGGTGCTCACGAAGGACCGACGTCGCACGGCCCAGTTCGAGCACACGATCCTGGTCACGCCCGACGGCCCGGAGATCCTGACCGTTCCGTAGCTCCACGGCAGCCGGGTCGCTCTGCCGGTCGAATATTCCGCATAGTGGGCGCGTCGCCACCGGACACGCCGAGCCTGGAGCTCCGGAGCCTCCAATGAGGTCGCCGGCGCCAGCAACGTGTCCCACTGAACGTCTGGTCAAACTGTTGAACGCAGGTATAACGTCCTGAACGTGCGTTCAACGGAGTCCGACCTCACCGCCACCGCTCGCATCCGGGACGCCGCCATCGCCGAGTTCGGGAACTCCGGAATGCAGCGGGCGACGGTCCGTGCCATCGCCGAGTCCGCCGGCGTTAGCCCCGGTCTGGTCCTGCACCACTTCGGCAGCAAGGACGGCCTCCGTCACGCGTGCGACGACTACGTCCTCGCCTACCTGCACGGCCAGATCGAGGCCGAGGAAAAGTCGGGCAACGACCCCGGTGTGTTCACGTCGGCGATCGCGGACTCACCGTTGATCGTCAACTACCTCGTCGCCGTCCTCGGTGACGGAGGCGACGCGGCCGCTGCCGTGTTCGACCGCATCGTCGATCTGACCGAGGCCTATTTCGACCGCAGAGCCGACGCCACCGGGAAGCGGCAGAGCACGTTCGACCACGTCGACAACCGCACCCTCGCGGTGGTCATGACGTCGATGTCGCTGGGGATGTACGTGCTGAACAAGCAGGTGTCCCGGGCGCTGGGCACCGACATGTTCGGCCGGGCGGGCATCGCGAGAGCCGCCGCCGCGTCGCTCGACATCATCAATCCGGCGCTCGTTGATCCGGCCGTCACCGCAAGTGCGCGAGCGGCCATCGCCGAACTTCTCGCAGCAGGCACGAACGACATCACCGCGGGCAATCCGCCCGTGAGCAAGGCGACGACAAGCAGGGCGCGCACCCGCAGCGCCTCTGGAGGCACCGCATGACAAACGCGATCGACGTTGCCGGGTTGACGAAAGTGTATGGGCCTACCCGCGCCCTTGACGGCCGCGACCTCGTCGTGCGTTCGGGGGATGTGCACGGCTTCCTCGGTCCCAACGGAGCGGGCAAGACGACGACCATCCGGATCCTGCTCGGGCTCGCACGCCAGAACGGAGGGTCCGCGACGGTGTTGGGCGGTGACCCCTGGCGGGACACGACGACGATCCACCGTCGGCTCGCGTACGTGCCCGGCGACGTGACCCTGTGGCCGACGCTGACCGGCGGCGAGGTCATCGATCTGCTCGGACGACTGCGCGGCGGTGTCGACCAAAAGCGTCGGGACCGCCTCCTCGACGCCTTCGAACTCGATCCGCGGAAGAAGTGCCGCACGTACTCGAAGGGCAACCGGCAGAAGGTGGCCCTGGTCGCGGCGCTGGCCTCGGACGCCGAACTGCTCATTCTCGACGAACCGACCTCAGGTCTCGATCCCCTGATGGAGCGGGTTTTCTCCGAGCACATCGCCGCCGAGCGGACGAGCGGTCGGACGGTACTGCTCTCGAGTCACATCCTCACCGAGGTGCAGACCCTGTGCGACCACGTGAGCATCATCCGATCGGGACGCAACGTCGAATCGATGACGATGACCGACCTGCGCCGCTCCGGTGCGTCCACCATCCGTGCCGAGCTCGATCGGCCGAGCCCCGCACTGGCCGACCTGCCTGGCGTGCACGACCTCGCGATCGATGACCACGGCGTCGTCCGTGGCACCGTGGACACCGGAAGCCTCGACGGATTCCTCCGTGAGCTGATGTCCGCCGGCGTACGTGACCTCGAGATTTCTCCACCCACGCTGGAAGATCTCTTCCTCGAACAGTACCGAGACGTTCCCGCGGAGCGTGGGGGCTCCCCATCGAAGGCGACACGATGATCGACACCGCTGGTATCAGCACGCTGATGCGGCTGATCGTCCGACGTGACCGCTGGCTCCTGTGCGTGTGGGTGCTCGTCGGCTCGCTGATTCCGGTCACCCTCGCCGCTGGTGACGGATCGGCGTACACGACCGAGGCCGCGCGACGGGTCTTCGCCGAGTCTGCGATGGCCAACAGTGCCGAGGTGGCGATGCGCGGACTCGTCTACGGTCCGAGCCTGGGGGCGTTGGCCGCCTGGTCGGCAGGGTCGATCTCGCTCTTCATCGCCGTTGTCAGTGTGCTGATGACTTTGCGGCATACGCGGGCCGACGAGCAGGCCGGACGGCGGGAACTCGTCGCTGCGGGGGTGGTCGGCCGCGACGCCCCGCTGCTCGCTGCTGTCGGCGTCGTCGTCCTCGTGAACATCGTCATGGCCGCACTCGGTGCCCTGTTCGTGATCCTCTACGGTCTGCCCGCCACGGGCTCGATCGTGTTCGCCGGCTCGTTGCTGTTCGTCGGGGTGACGGGCACAGTCGTGGCGGCGATCGCCGCCCAGGTCGTGCAGAACCCCGGCACGGCACGCGGTGTGGCGTTCATCGGGTTGGCCGTCCTGTTCGCAGTGCGAGCACTCGGCGACGTGAACCGTTCATGGGTGTCCTGGTTGAGCCCACTGGGATGGGCCCGGTTCACCCGCGCCTACGAGGGTGACCGCTGGTGGGTGTTCGGCCTGTTCGTCGGGTTCGCCGTTGCCGGGTTGATTGTTGCCGTCGTCCTCTCCGGCCGGCGCGACGTCGGCGCGGGTCTGGTCGCACCGAGGCTCGGCCCGGCCGAAGCGTCGCCCGGGCTTCGGAGCGTATGGGCGCTGGGGTGGCGTCTGCAGCGGGGTTCGCTGATCACCTGGACCGTGACGATGGCGGCCGGCGGCCTGCTGATCGGTGGAGCGTCCCGCACGATCGGTACCCAGATGGATTCCCCGCAACTGAAGGAGGTCATGAAGCGCGTCGGGTCGACGAGCGATCCTGTCCTGCTCCTGTTCGCTGCTGTCCTGGCGATCATCGCCGAGGTGATCGCGGCGTATGCGATCACGGCGGCGATGCGCTTGCGCAACGACGAACTGACGGGCTTGGCGGGGTCGCTGCTGGCGACACCGGTGAGCCGTTGGGCGTGGTCGGCGAGCACTCTGCTGTGGGCGTTCGTCGGGCCGGCGATCGCGTTGGCAGTGCTGGGGGCGACCACCGGGCTGGCGTACGGGTCGGCAGGCGGCGGAACCGTTGCCGGTTCGGTGCGGTCGTTGACCGTCGGGACGCTGACGTATCTCCCGGCGGTGTGGACGTTCGCCGGTCTGGTGGTGCTGATGACCGGCATGGCAGCGCGGGCGGCGGCGGTCCTCACGTGGACGGTGTTCGGTCTCGGCTTCGTGGTCGGGATTCTGGCGGAGTTCAAGCTCGTGACCGGTGCGCCGCTGGATCTGTCTCCGTTCGCGGCGGCCCCGAACGTACTGGTCGGTGAATCGTCTCCCGCGACGTGGATGCTGTGGACGCTGATCGCCCTCGCGATGACGGCGCTCGGACTGCTCACGTTGCGGCGGCGGGACCTTGCGGCGGGGTGAGCCCAGTCCGGCGACAGCGCGGAACTCGACAGGTCGGGCGAACGAGCCGGCCGGTAAGCCGGATCCTGTCGAGGACGATCATCCATCTAGGCACGCCGTTGCCGGCGTGCTCGTGCGGCCTACCCGCAAGCTCGGGCGGGCAGCCCTCGAGCGCTTGCGCAGCGCCCCGGCGAACCGGAGCACATCCTTGGCCTTGCTTCGGGTGGGGTTTACCGAGCCGCGCCGGTCACCCGGCGCGCTGGTGGTCTCTTACACCGCCGTTTCACCCTTACCCGCACCTCGACGAATCGAGGCCGCTGGCGGTCTGTTCTCTGTGGCACTGTCCCGCGGGTCACCCCGGGTGGGCGTTACCCACCACCCTGCCCTGTGAAGTCCGGACTTTCCTCGGCACTCCCGGTCGCCCGGAACTGCCGCGATCGTCTGGCCGACTCGTTCGCGTCGGTCAGCCTACTGCGTCGCCGACGTCACGCGAGTTCGAAGCGGACGCGCCGGGCAGTCACGTCGGCCTCGGTCAGCCGCACTTTCGTGTACTCCCCCAGCGGCAGGTCGGCCCCGGTCACCTTCGCCATCACCGCCGGATCGCCGAGCTGCACGGTTCCCGTCCGGACGACGGACTCCCCGTCGACCGGCGCAGGGTGCGCCGCGTCCAGCTCGACGACGACACCGTCGAAGAGCTGGCCGACCGACCCGGCGAGCACCGCTGCCTCCACCGCGTCGACACACGCCCGGTCGTACTTCGCCGACAGCCGATCAGCGCGCTGCATCACCGTGGCCACGTCCGGCAGGGCAGCCCGGGTCGCCGCGGGGACCGGCAGTCCGGCGCAGATCGCCACGCAGACCTCACCCGCATAGCGATCGACCAGACGACGAAGCGGAGCGGTCACATGCGCGTACACCGACGCAAGTGCGGAATGCTCCGGCAGCGCGGGCACCTCACCGTCGAACGCGGTGTATCCCGCGCCGCGCAGCACGGCGGTCGACGCGGTGACAATCGCGGCATGCCGCGGATTGGCCGGGTCGAGCGAATGGATGAAATCGGGGTAGGTCATCTCGGCCGGCCAGGCGACGCCCATCGCCTTGGCGATCCGGTGCAGCATCCGCAGCGAATGCGGATCCGCCGGCGGCAGCGTCCGCAGGATGCCCACCTGCGCGTACATCATCAGATCGGCCGCGGCCATCCCCGTCATCAACGAAATCTGCGCGTTCCACCCCTCGACCGGCTGCGGCGCGCGGAACTCGAGCGACAGCCGCTGCCCGTCCGGTGACGTGACGACGTCCTGCTCGGGCAGCGGCAGGTTCACCGCACCCCGTGCTCGTTCCCGTCGCTCCCGCAGCTTTCCGACCTCCGCGAGCAACTGCAGGGATTCGCTCGCACGGCCGGCATCGAGGTCGGCCTGGACCTCGGTGTAGGTGAGCTGTCGGCGGCTGCGAACCCGGGCCCGGGCGACGTCGACCGACGTACCCTCCCCGGACGCATCGACATGCATCGACCACAACAACGCCGGCCGGACCGCACCGGGAAGCAGGCTGGCGGCTCCCTCGGACAGCACACCCGGGTAGAGCAGTCGTCGGCCGTCCGGGGCGTAGAACGTGACCCCGCGAGCCTTGGCCGCGGTGTCGAGGGCGTCCCCGACGGTCACGAACGCGGCGACGTCGGCGATGGCGTAGGACACCCGGTAGCCGGTGCCGTCCCGTGCAATGTGGACGGCCTGGTCGAGGTCGAGCGATCCCGGCGGGTCGATGGTCACGAACTCGATGTCGGTGCGATCGAGTTCGGGCAGCCGGGGTGCCGCGGCGGCAGCCGTCGCGGCCGCGACCACGTAGTCGGTGAAATCGCCGGGGACGGCGAGTTCGCTACGGACGGCGTCGAAGGCCAGCCGCAGTGTGCGGGCGGATGCGTCGTGAAGCCTCAGTCTTCTCATCGGCACGTCAGCAGCCTAACTCGGAGTGTCCGCACGGTCCGTCAGCGAAACCGACTCGGACCAGCGAGCTCAGAACAGCCGGCCGAGCGGATCGGCGTCCCCCGCGTGGGTCGCTTCGGCGCTCTGCGAACTGCGTGCCGCCTGAGCCCGGGCGAGACTCGGCGGAGGTTCGTCGCGGAGGCCGTCGAGCGCGGCGTTGACGAGCGTGTCGGCCGCCTTGTTCTGCTCGCGGGGTATCCACGTCCAGGTGTCCACCCGCCGGGCGAGCGCACGAGCGGCGACGGCCAGCGGACGCATCGCCGGGTGCTTGACCTTCCAGCGTCCGGCCATCTGCTCGATCACGAGTCGGGAATCCATCCGCACCTCGACGGTGGCGTCGGGCGCGAACGCCCCCGCGAGCTGCAAGCCGGCGATCAGCCCACGGTACTCGGCCACGTTGTTGGTCTCCACGCCGATCGTCTGACACGCCTCACCCAGCAGCTCGCCGCTTCCGGCATCGCGCAGCAACGCGCCGTAGGCGGCTCGGCCCGGGTTGCCGCGAGAGCCGCCGTCGGCCTCGACGATCACCCGGTCGGGTGTGGTGGCCGGAGCGGTCACGCCGTGATCCCGGTACCGGTGGACCCCGCCAGCTCGACGCGCACGAGGATGCGTCGGCACTCGTCGCACCGGATGACGGCATCGGCGGGAAGGACGCGCATCCGCTGGAGTTCCTGCGGGGCGAGGTCGACGCGGCAGCCGCTGCACCGGCCGTTCTCGAGCGCTGCGACGGCGACACCGGTCAGGTTCACGCTGGCCCGGACTTTCTCGTACAGCTCGATCAGGCCGGCCTCGATGCCGGTGGCCGCTGCGGCCCGATGAGCCTGCAGCCGCGCGTGGTCGGCGTCGAGGTCAGCGGTGACGTCGGCCAGTTGCTGACGGGCGGAGGACTCCCGCGCCGTGAGTTCGGCCACCTGCTGCTCGAGCTCGTCGACCGTCCCGGTGGCGGCCTCGAGCTGTTCCATCACGTCGAGCTCGACGTCTTCGAGATCGGACTGGCGGTGCGCCAGCGTCTCGAGCTCGTGACTCAGTCCGGACAGCTCCTTCGGGCTCGCGCTGCCCGAATCGAGGCGCTGCTGGTCACGTGCCCGGCGGGTGCGTACCTGCTCGACGTCGGCGTCGGCCTTGCGCTGGGCCCGGCCGAGATCGGCGACCGCCGTCCGGGCGCGCACCCGCTCGGCGTGCTTCTCCGCCAGCTCCGCGACGACGGCCGCGACCTGCGCAGTCTCGGGAAGAGTTCGACGCCGGTGCGCGATCTGATCGAGCCCGGTGTCGATGCGCTGGAGCTCGAGGAGCGCCAGCTGGGCGGTCAGTGGAGCTGTGACCACTCGTCCTCCGTCGCTCTGCTGTTCTGGATGTGGGCGTCTGATGTGGGACCCCTGATGAGGACAGCCACCCTACGACAGCCGGCCGTGCTCGGACGGTGACGCCGGCGGCTGAGTTCAGACGGTGACGTCGGCCAGCTTCACCGGGCTCCCGGACTGCGCGGACGTGTACATCCCACGGATCAACCGCAGGGCGCGGGTCGCGTCGGCGATGCCGACCTTCGGCGGCCTGCCGGTCGCCACCGCGTCGAGAAAATCGGCGTACTGCAGGGCGTGCGCGCTGCCGAGGGCGGTCGGGTCGCTGGCGGCCCAGCCGGCTACCGCTGAACCTGCGATCGCCTCGTCGGTGATCGAGCCGACCTCGGCGTCGGCGGTGTTGCCCGGACGGTCGCCGCCGTCGGCATCGACGGCGCTGACGAACCAGACCAGCTCGTCGTTCTCGAGTGCCGCGGTGCCCCCGTCACCGTGGACGCTGACGCGGACGCCGGCGCCCGGGTTCGCCGCGGTGGTCGCGTGGATCGTGGCGAGTGCGCCGTTGTCGAACTTCACGACGGCGGTGAGGACGTCTTCGACCTCGATACGTTCGTGCGCGAGGGTGCCGGCCCAGGCGAAGACCTCCACGGGCTCGCCGAGGAACCAGACCAGCAGGTCGACGGTGTGAACACCCTGGTTCATCACCGCGCCGCCGCCGTCGAGCTCCCAGGTGCCGCGCCAGTCGCCCGAGTCGTAGTACTTCTGGCTGCGCCACCACGGCACCGATGCGGTGCCCGAGGTGATGGTGCCCAGACGACCGGCGACAACGGCGTCGTGCAGGGCGACGTTGCCGGGATCGAAGCGGTGCTGGCTGATGACGGTGACGACCCGGCCGGCCTGCTCGGCCGCCTTCGCGATCCTGCCGGCGGCTACGAGATCGACGTCGATCGGCTTCTCGACGACGACGTGGCAGCCGGCTTCGAGAGCCTCGACGGCGACGTCGGCGTGATAGCCGCTCGGGGTGCAGACGGCGACCGCGTCGATCCGGGTGGCGGCGAGCGCATCGGTGAGGGAGTCGAAGCCCAGCGCCGGATCGATGCCGTGCTTGCCGGCCACCTTCTCGCGTTGGGAGGCGACCGGATCGATCAGGGCGACCACCTCGAGGGCGTCGATCGAATCGGCGACCCCCGCATGGAAGTCACCGATGATGCCGCAACCGGCGATAGCCAGACGCATTGTTCCTCCAGGGAGATTCACCGGCGTTGGTCAACGCCGGTTCAGTGGGTGAGCTCTGGTGGGAGACCGGGGGTTCGGCCGTCATACGTAGGAGATGGAGGCCTCGTCGAGGAGGTGCTTGAATGCCTTCGTCGCGGCGCCGAACAGCTCAGGGCCGGAAAAGCCTCCCAGCTTGCCGGTACCAGCCAGGTGCGGCTCCATCGAGAAGAAGCCGTCGAACCCGTCGGCGGCGAGCGCGGCGATCGTGTCGCGGAGTTCACCGTCGCCCTGACCGGCCGGGACGACGCTACCGTCGCTGAGGAGGGCGTCCTTGATCTGGATGTAGACGACGTGCGGGCGGAGCTGTGCATAGGCCTCGGTGAACGGGCGCACCCCGACCTGTACGAAGTTGGCTGCATCCCATGTCAGCTTCAGGTTGGCCCGGCCGACCGACTCGACGATGTCGAGGCAGCGGGACGGAATGTCGCCGTAGATGCCCTTCTCGTTCTCGTGCAGGAGGGTGACGTCGTAGGGGTCGGCCGCCTCCGCGAGTGCGGTCATCCGGCGCAGGACCTCGTCGCGATGCCCGGCCACGCTGTCGCCTCGCGGCGGGTAGAACGAGAACAACCGGAGGTACGGGGCGTGGAACGAGTCGGCGACGTACAGGGCCCGACGGAAACGCTCGAGATGGGCGTCGAAGTCCTCGTCGACACCGATCTTGCCGATCGGCGATCCGACGCTGGACATCGAGATCCCGTGTGTGGCAAGGATGTCACCGGCCCGGGTGAGCTGATCGTCGGTGAGGTCGCAGACGTTGGTGCCCCAGGCGCTGCGGAACTCGATCTGGCTGATGCCCAGTTCGGTCAGGACCTCGCACTGGCGGGTGAGGTCCGGATCGATCTCATCGGCGAAGCCCGACAAGGTCCACATCTGCACAGCCTTCCAGTCCTCGTGGTCGTGACGCCCTATCGTCGTCGTCGAACGACCGTGCGTGTTTGGCAAGCGGTTGCCATCTACCCTAAGCCACGACACACTCTGATTTGCAAACGTTGAATGCCTGACGTTGAAGCCCCGACGTCGGATCGCAAGGTCGCCGAACCGGCACCGGCCAGCTTTGCTGTGTCGTGCTGCACGATCCGCTGTCATGCCCGCCCGATGTGAGGAGGATCCGCGATGGTCAGGACGACGCCGATCCCGGTGCGCTACCCGACGATCCACGAAGTCGCACGTGCCTGCGGTGTTGCCGCATCGACCGTCTCACGGGCGTTCTCGTCACCCACCCGGGTCAACGCTGTCACCCGGGAACGCATCCTGACCGCGGCCCAGCAGATGGGATATCGGCCGAACCCGGCCGCGCGGGCGCTGCCTTCGGGGCGGTCGTTGACCCTCGGACTGCTCGTCGCCGACATCACCAACCCGTTCTTCTTCGACATCATCCGCGGGGCCGAGAAAGCCGCCGACGCGGCCGGCTACACGCTGGTTCTAGCCGACACCGCGGAGGACGCCGAGACCGAAGCACGGCATCTGTCGAGGTTGGCCCGATCGGTCGACGGCTTCCTGCTCGCGTCCAGCAGGATGTCCGACGCCCGCATCAGGCAGGCGTCCGAGCGGGCACCGCTGGTGCTGATCAACCGGCACATGCGCGACGTCGCCGGCGTGGCCATCGACACCCACGACGGCATGCGTCAGGCGGTCGAACACCTGGCCGCGCTGGGACATCGCCAGATCGCCTTCCTGAGCGGACCGATGACCTCGTGGTCGAACCGACGCCGCTGGACCGGTCTCACCGCTGCCGCCCGCCGCCTCGAACTCCAGGTCGTCCGGCTCGGCCCGTACGCGCCGACCCTCGACGGCGGGCACGCTTCCGCCCCCGATCTGGCCAGGTCGGGCTGCTCCGCGGCCATCGCGTTCAACGACCTGATGGCGATCGGCGCCCTGCTCAGCCTGCAGGAGCGCGGTATCGACGTGCCCGGCCAGATGAGCATCATCGGATCGGACAACATCGACGGGTCGACATACTGCCGACCGGCGCTGACAACTCTTCACAGCTTGGGCGACACGGCCGGCCGGCAAGCCGTGAGCACGCTCATCGAGGTGATCTCCGGGCGGGCCGGATCACCGGTGACCATGCTGCCGTCGGAACTGATCGTCCGTTCGTCCACCGGCCCGGTCTCGGCGCGTGCCCGCGCGTCCATGCCGGTCGGCGCGATCCCGCCTGTCGCCGTCGCCACGAGCTCGCCGATGTCGGCCGTGTCGGCGCTGTCGGGCTGACCTGCCGCCGGACCCCGCGGTCGGTGCCGTCCGTCGATCGCGACCGCTGAGGACCTGTTCCCGAACTGAAAGGCCAGTCCCGTGACATCGTCCGTTGCCACCCCGACATTGCGCCTCGATCCCGATCGGCTGCTCCCGGCGGACCCCGGCGTCCGAGCGCTGGCGCGGGAGTTCTACGACGCGACCCGGGCGTTGCCCATCGTCTCGCCACACGGCCACGTCGACGCGAACGTGCTCGCACAGGACATCAGCTTCGGCGACGCGGCCCAACTGCTGATCACCCCTGACCACTACGTGACCCGCCTGCTGCACGCGCACGGCGTCCCGTTCACCGAGTTGGGTCACCGCGACCGGGTGAGTGGAACGCCGGCGGTGTCGGGGCGCGAGATCTGGCGGACGTTCTGCCGGCACTGGAAGGTGTTCCGGGGAACACCGTCGCGGTTGTGGCTCGAGGCCGAGCTGGTCGACGTGTTCGGACTCGACACCGCTCCCGACCCCAGCACCGCGGACGAGCTGTACGACGCGATCACCGACCGGCTCGCCCGGCCGGAGTTCAAGCCACGTGCGTTGTTCGAGCGGTTCGGCATCGACGTGCTCGCGACGACCGACGAGCCGGCGGACGACCTGGCGGCGCATCGGTTGCTTGCCGACGACCCTGCTTTCCACGGGCGGGTGCTCCCCACGTTCCGGCCCGACCGCTACCTGGATCCGAGCGCGCCGACCTGGCCGGAGGCGCTCGACCGGCTCGGCGCGAGCACCGGTCACGACACCGGCACCTACGCCGGTTACCTGTCTGCGTTGGAGGAACGCCGCGCCTACTTCAAGGCGCACGGCGCCACCGCGACCGACCACGGTCACCCCGACGCAGGATGCCAGCACCTGCCTGTCGAAGACGCCGCCGCGATGTTCGCCTCCCTCGTGAGCGGCACCGGCGGGCCGGCCGCGGTGGCCGCCTTCCGGGGGCACATGTTGTTCGAGATGGCCCGGATGTCGAGCGAGGACGGGCTGGTCATGCAGCTGCATCCGGGCGTCGTCCGCAACTACGACAAGGATGCGTACGCCTCGTTCGGCGCCGACACCGGACACGACATCCCCACCACGAGCGAGTACACCCATGCCCTGCGGCCGATTCTCGAGGCGTTCGGCAACGGCCCGACGTTCCGTATCGTCGTCTTCACCGTCGACGAGACGGTCTTCTCCCGCGAACTCGCCCCGCTGGCCGGCTATTTCCCCGCGATGTATGTCGGAGCACCGTGGTGGTTCATCGACACCCCCGATGCGATCGGCCGGTTCCGGTCCGCGGTGACCGACACCGCCGGCTTCTACAAGACGTCCGGGTTCATCGACGACACCCGCGCGTTCTGCTCGATCCCGGCTCGTCACGACATGTCCCGCCGCCTCGATGCCGCCTACCTGGCACGACTCGTGGCCGAAGGCCGGCTCAGCGACGACGAGGGCGCGCAGACCGCGATCGACCTCGTGCACAGCCTGCCGCGGGAGGTGTTCCGGCTGTGACGGCCTTGACTTCGGCGACCGCGGGCGTCGTCCGGCCGTCGACCGTCCGCGCCGCGCACATCGGGCTCGGGTCGTTCCACCGCGCTCATCAGGTCTGGGCCACTGAGCTGGCCAACCGGGCGCTGCTGGCCGATGGTGCGGACGCCGACACCCTGGCCGGTTACGCCTCCTACACCGGCCGGCGTCCCGATGCCGCGCTGCGACTCGCGGCACAGGACGGGCTCTATCACCTACTGGTGAAGGGAAAGGCCGGCGACCACACCGAGCTCGTCGGTGCACTGACACATCCGCTCGACGGCGGGAGTGCGGATGCGGGGCTTCTCGCCGCGGACGCCCCGGTGTCGGTCGTCACGCTGACGATCACCGAAGCCGGCTACCGCCGCAACGTCGACGGCGGGCTGGACACCGATGATCCCGATGTCGTCCACGACATCGCTCTGCTGTCGTTCGGGGCATCGGGCGACACCGGCCTGCGGACGGCACCCGCGCGCATCGTCGCTGCGGTCCGTGGACGGGCCGCGGCCGGTCAGCCGCCACTCGCCGTGGTCAGCTGCGACAACCTGAGCGGCAACGGCAATGCGCTCGCTCGGGTGGTGCACGAGCTGACGGCCACGGCCCTCCCCGATCTTGTCGACACGATGACCGCGACATCGTTCGTCAACACGATGGTGGATCGGATCACCCCTCGCACCGTCGACGACGACCGGTCCACAGTCCACGCGCTGACCGGCTTCGGCGACGCCGATCCGGTTCCCTGCGAGCCGTTCACCGAGTGGCTTCTCGCGGGGGCGTTCCCGTCCGGGCATCCATCCTGGGATCGTGGGGGCGCCCGGTTCGTCGAGGACGTTCAGCCGTTCGAGCATCGCAAGCTGTGGTTGCTCAACGGGGCGCACTCGCTGCTCGCCTACGTGGGCGGTCTGCGAGGGTACGAGACGGTCGATGCGGCGATGGGCGATGCGGACTGCGTGCGATCTATGAACGCGTGGTGGGACGACGCGGCCGCGCAGCTCGTGCTGCCCGACGCCGAGGTCACGGCCTACCGGGAGGCGCTCACCGAACGGTTCACGAATCCTCGGATCCGGCATCTGCTCAAGCAGATCGCCGGCGACGGCTCGCAGAAACTGCCGGTGCGGCTGGTGCCGGTCCTGACGTCGACGCGCGCCGCCGGGGGTGCATGCGCGGCGGGCGTCACGGTGGCGGCCGCGTATGTGCTTCACCTGCGCGGAATCGGGCTTCCGGTGACCGACGTCGCGGCCGAGCGGATGACGCAGTCAGCCTCCGGACCGCTCGCGTCGGCCGCACCGCGCGTGCTCGACCTCCTCTCGCCCGGACTCGGTGAGGACGCCGCTCTGGTCGCCGACGTCGTGTCGACCGCCCAGGCGCTCGGGCGCTAGCGCAGGGCCGGATCTCAGAGCTCGAGCCAGCCCATCGCGTTGTACCAATGGCCACCGGCGTCGAGATGATCGAGCAGCGCCCGCTGGAGCCGCGTCGACCGGGGCAGCTCGACACGGGGCCGGGTGGCGTCGGGGAACACGAACTGCAGCGTGCCGGCGTCGTCGGCCTCGGTATCGGTGTAGGCGCGTGTGAGCCGATCCTGGAAGGCCCGGATGTTCGAGCCGGCCGGTAGCAACCTCGCCAGCTGGGGATCGAGAAGCCAAGACTTGCAGACGGCGTAGCGGTATCGCTCGTGCGGGAAGTGCTCGGCGAAGAAGGGAACCGCCTCGGCCAGCGCGGCGTCGACGAGATCGACCGTGAGCGGCCCGAAGAACCGCGGAATGTGCAGGCTGAGAACGGGTTCATGCGGCTCGACGTCGAACCCGGCGGCCCTGATCGCCGCGCCGGTCCGGGTGCCGAGGTGCGCCCGCTGGAACTGCAGCCGACCGAGTGCGTACATCGAGCCGACGAAGTGGAGGCTGAGCCAGTCGTAGTCCTCGAACCCGCCTGCGCTCGCATGCCGCCATCGATGCACGGCCATGTTGCGGCCGAGGTCGGTGAGCGTGATCGCCGTGACCGACGGGTCGACGCCGTGTTCGGCGTGGAAGTGCTCGACGCGAGTGCGGGCCGCCAGGTACACGAAAACGTAGAAGTACCGCGACAACGGGTCGTAGGTGTCGCGCAGCCGCGGGAGCTTGACCATCCCCTCGGTCGATCCCATCGCGTCCGCCAGCCCCTGGACACACTGCGCAAGCAACCAGGCCTCGCCGGGACCGGCAATCCTGGGAAGGAGGGCGACGATCGGATCGATGTCCTCGTGCGGTACCGCGAGCGCCAGGAGCGCCGCGGGCAGGTCCCGGGCAACCGGAAGCTCGACGGGAACATCGGGGCGATCCTCGCGTCCCCATTCCTGGAGCAGCGCCACGGTGTCCGCGTCGTCCCCGAGGGCGTCTCGGATGTCGTGCACAGGTCGCTCCGTCCTCGGGGGATCCCGCGCGGACTGCCGCCCGGGGGTGGCCAGCCAACCGGGTTACCCACCCTGCTGACAACCCGGAGTGGTTCGGTACGTTCGCCTTCATGGATTACAAACACCTCGGACGCACCGGACTGCTGGTTTCGCCGCTCTGCCTGGGCACGATGAACTTCGGCCCGGAGACCACCGAACCCGACAGCCACGGGATCATGGATTCGGCCCACGAGCTGGGTATCAACTTCTTCGACACGGCCAACCGCTACGGCGGGAGCAAGGGCTTCGGCGCCACCGAGTCGATCATCGGCCGCTGGTTCGCCCAAGGCGGCGGGCGTCGTGAGAAAACCGTGCTCGCGACCAAGCTGTACGGCGAGATGGACCCGTGGCCCAACGGCGGGAAGCTCTCCGCGCTCAACATCCGCAAGGCGGCCGACGCGTCGCTCAAGCGGTTGCAGACCGACTACATCGACCTCTACCAGATGCACCACGTCGACCGGGACACTCCGTGGGACGAAATCTGGGAAGCGATGACAGTCCTTCGCCAGCAGGGCAAGATCCTCTACGTCGGGTCGTCGAACTTCGCCGGCTGGCACATCGCCCAGGCTCAGGAAGCAGCGAAGGACCGGAACTTCCTCGGTCTGGTCAGCGAGCAGTCGATCTACAACCTCGCCTGGCGCTGGGTCGAGTCCGACGTCCTCCCGGCGGCCGAGCACTACGGGCTCGGCGTCATTCCCTGGTCACCGCTGCAAGGCGGCCTGCTCGGGGGGATCATCGCCAAGCAGAAGGCGGGGACGGCGTCGCGGGGCAACGGCGGGCGATCCGCTGAGGCGCTCGAAGCCAACCGTCCGCAGATCGAGGCGTACGAGAAGTTCTGCGCCGAACTCGGCGAGGAGCCCGCGAACGTCGCGCTGGCCTGGCTGCTCCACCAGCCGACGGTGACCGCACCGATCATCGGCCCGCGCACGCCCGAACACCTGACGAACTCGTTGCGTGCGGCCGAGCTGACGCTCGACGCCGACGCGCTCGCCAAGCTCGACGAAATCTTCCCGGCCCCCTTCCCGAACGGTTCCAAGCCGTCCCCCGAGGCCTTCGCCTGGTAGGGAATCGCCGTTCGGACAGCATTCTCGTCGCGACGGGTTCTGCACCGGCTGGATCACCAGTTGGTGTAGGACCCGTCGCGTTTGCGCAGGTGGGGTGATTCGGTCCAGCCGCTGGTCACCGTGAACCGCTCGAGGAATTCCTCGTCGATGTCGATGCCCAGCCCGGGCTCGGTCGGGAGGGGATAGTTCGGGCCGTCGAGAATCGGCCGGTTGACATAGAGCGGGGTGTCGTAGAGGTCCGGGTTCTCCCCCGGCGTCTCCCGGCATTCCATCCAGGACAGGTTCGGGACCGCGGCGCACATGTGAACGGTGGCCGCGGTACACACGGGGCCGAGCGGGTTGTGCGGCATCAAGTCGATGTAGTGCGCCTCGGCCCATCCCGACACCTTCATCGCCTCGGTGAAACCGCCGACGTTGCAGATGTCCACGCGCGCGTACTGGGTCAGACCACCTTCCAGGTAGGGAAGGAACTGCCACTTCGACGCGAACTCCTCGCCGATCGCGAACGGGATGTCGACCATCGAGCGAAGTGCTGTGTAGGCCTGCGGAGTCTCGTCCCTGATCGGTTCCTCGAGGAAGTCGAGCGTCCCGGCGGGCATCCGCTGACAGAACGACGCGGCCTCGGCGACCGATAGCCGGTGGTGGTAGTCGATGCCGAGCACCACGTCGACACCGAGGCGTTCCCGCGCTGCGGTCAGGTCCCGGGCGGTCTGCGACACCGACCGGGCGGGTTCGAAGATTCCGTGGGGCTCCGACGACGAGATGCCGAGCCGCATGCAGTTCCATCCCGCCTCGACCAACATCTCGGCGACCTCGACCGGACCACAGGTGGCGAAGGTCGGGACGTATTCGCGGTGCGCGCCGCCCAGCAGCTCGAAGACGGGCACGCCCAGGGCCTTGCCCTTGATGTCGTACAGGGCGATGTCGATCGCGGAGATCGCGGCGGTGAGAACGCGACCGCCCTCGAAATAGGCGCCGCGATACATCTCCTGCCAGAGCGCGCCGGCACACATCGGGTCCTTGCCGACGAGGAACGGCTCGAAGTGGACGACGGCACCCATCACCGCGACCTCGCGACCGGACAGTCCGGATTCACCCCAGCCGTGGATGCCTTCGTCGGTGTCGACCCGCACGAGCAATTGGGGGCGGCCGGCGGTCTGGACGGGGAACGAGGTGACGGCGGTGATCTTCACGGGTCCAATCGTGGCCGGCGGAATGCCGCGACGACGCCGAACGTCCGGCACCGGTGCCGCATGCGCCGGAACCGGCCATCAGCGACGCTGCGACAATTCCGAGTGGAACACCCGCGCCTGGACACGAGGCGGGGCAGCTGTGGGAACAACGACGGGCCGACCACCGTCGGCAGCAGACTCGCCGATCACGAATAACACCGGGTCCCCTTCCTCAACCTCACAAGCCGGGACTAGGGTCGTCGACGGAACCGGGCCCGGCTCAACCGCGGGCCCTTCGCCGGATACGTACATGACGAAAGCAGGCACCATGCGCAGCCGCCTTCTCACCATCGCTACGGCTTTGCCGCTGTTCGCGATATCGCTCGTGCTTCCATCCGTCGTCGGCAGTGGTGCTGCTGCCGCGGTAACAAGCGCACCCGTCGCGCACGCGATCCACGGGGTGACGCGAACCGTATCCGCTGGTCGTGCGGTTCCCTTCCCACGCTCGCATCCCGGCACGGTGGGGCGCCCGAGTTCCCCCGAGATCAACCCGGCCGAAGTGGCCGAAGGCAACCCGGCTGACGGCGCTTCGAGCAAGGCCGGTTCGAGAGCACTGACCAAGGCTCGCGGCGGATTCACCTATAACCGCAGCCTCCCCGGTGCCCGTTCTGCGGCGCGGCGATCGGCGTCGTCCTCGCCGACGCGCTCGTCGGTGATCGTGCGCACCGGTCCGCAGCTCAGGGGCAGCTTCGACGGGCTCGACCACTTCGATTCGCGCACGGCCGACGGCGGTAACCAGTTCTCGGGCGAGCCACCGGACCAGGGTTTGTGCGTCGGCAACGGCAAGGTGTTCGAATCCGTGAACAGCGCGGTGCAGGTCTATGAGAAGAACGGCACCCCCCACGGGGTGACGAGCCTCAATCGCTTCTACGGTCTGGCGTCGGCTTTCGTCCGTCCAGCCGGTCCGTTCGGACCCGATGTGTTCGATCCGACCTGTGTTTTCGACCCGCAGACCAAGACATTTTTCCAAGTAGCCGACGAACTCGGCGTCAACCCTGTCACCGGGGCGCTGACCGGGCAAGCACTCCTCGATATCGCAATCACCAAGAATCCGGCTGGAAGCTGGCAGGTCTATCAGCTCGACGTGACGGACGACGGATCCAACGGCACGCCCGTCCACGCCGGCTGCCCTTGCTTCGGCGACTATCCCCACATCGGGTTCGACAGTTCCGGTTTCTACATCACGACGAACGAATTCTCGGTCTTCGGACAGGCGTTCGACAGCGCGCAGGTCTACGCCTTCGACAAGTCCGAGCTCGCCACGGGCGCCCGCCGTATTCACGTCACGCAATTCGACACGACCGGAGCCGACGCTGGTAACGGAGGTTTCACCGTCTGGCCTGCACAGTCGCCTTCGTACGCCGACTTCGACCGGACACATGGCGGCACTGAATACTTCATGTCGTCGAACGCGGTGTTCGCAGACACCGGCGTGTCGGCCAACGTCGTCGTCTGGTCGATGACCGGCACGCAGACCCTGGGTAAGCAACACCCCACTGCAGAGTTGCGCGACGGTCGGGTACCGGTACGCACCTATTCGGTGCCTCCGCCAGTGGTGCAGAAGTCCGGCCCCGCGCCGCTTCTCGAATGTCTGAACGACCCCAGTTGCCGACCGTTCGTCGCCGCCCCCGGACCGACCGAGACCCTACAGACGTTGGACTCCAACGACTCTCGTATGCAGCAGGTCAGCTATGCCGATCACAAGCTCTACTCAGCGCTCGACACGGCAGTAGAAGTCGCGGGGTCCAGCCGTGCCGGCATCGCGTGGTACGTGCTCGCACCGCGCAGTACCTACGGTGGCGTCTCCGCCATGGTTCGCACTCAGGGACAGCTCGGTGTCGCCGACAACAACCTGACCTATCCAGCGGTCGCTGTCACCAGCAAAGGGCGCGGCGTGATGGCCTTCACCCTCGCCGGGCATAGCTTCTACCCAAGTGCCGGGTATGCCGCGATCAGTGTTCGAGGTGTCGGCGATGTGCACGTGACCGCCGCCGGCCGTGGACCGCAGGACGGATTCGCCGGGTACGCGGCCTTCAACGCACCGAACCCGCCGAGACCACGCTGGGGTGATTACGGTGCGGCGTCCGTCGACGGCTCGGACGTGTGGATTGCGTCGGAGTACATCGGACAGACGTGCACGCTCGCCGAGTACGAGGCCGCCCCGTTCGGTACCTGTGGGAACACACGCACGGCGCTGGCGGACTGGGACACGCGAATCAGTGTGGTTCGCCCCTGACATGGCGTCCGGTCGATGGCGTCCGGTCGATGGCGTCCGGTCACCGGCGTCAGCCGGGTTCGCCCGTTAGCACCAGGCCACCCTCGTTGGCCAGCACGGCCAGCTGAACCCGGTCGCGGAGGTCGAGCTTCGTCAGCAGGCGTGACAAGTAGGTCTTGATGGTCGCCTCGATCGAGAACGACTCGCGGCCGATCTCGGCGTTGCTCATCGCCCGCGCGACCAGAGTGAGAACCGATCGTTCGCGGTCGGTTCGGCCGCCTGGGTGATGGCCTCGACGCCGTCACCGGCACCGCCGACGACGGTGATGCCCGCACGTTCCAGGATGAGGGAGAAAGCCGGCTCGTACGAGTTCCTGGTCGTCGACAACCAGCACTCTGGTCATCGCTTCACCGGTACGTGATCGACACGCATCAAACAGCCAGTGAGAGGATGGCGCGCACGGTGAATCCGGCGTTGCTCTCGTCTCGAGTCGTCCCCCGTACAAGGCGGCACGCTCACGCATCCCGATGAGCCCGTGTCCCGGAGAGAGGGACTGCGAACCGACGCCCATGCTGCTGTTGTCGATCGGCATCTTCCGGTCACACCTCGGCTCACGGTGGATCGGCCCGGCGCTCTGGATCTTCCTCGTGCTCGAGTACGCCGTGTCCGGCGCCGTCATCTACGCCGGTTATCCGCCTGTACACGTGTCCTCGTCGGCCTATCTTGCTCTGGCCAGGGCCGCCGCCACACCGGTCTGCGCCAGGGTCGCGGCCGGCTCGCGCACTGCCGAGTCCGCAGCGGCTCCGGCCGGCGCCCTACTGGATGATCGCCCCGATCTTGACTGCAGCAGTCGCGACCGTCGCTTCGTCGAGCGAGGCAATCGTGTACTTGTCCCCGATCGCGTACTTCAAGTCACCGCTCGTCTTGAAGAGGCCGTTCACGAGGGCGTTGCGATCGGAGTTCGAGGCGAACAGGTAGAGGTGGAAGGCGACGCCGCCGATCGTGCAATCACCACCGTCGGTGAAGCCGGTCGGCGTCGTCGGCTTGTAGCCCGTGCATCCGACTGCGTCGGCGAGCTGCTCGGCCGAGGTGATCGCGAGCGCGTTCGACGGCTGGGGGTCCGACCCGGGCGAGTCGCCGCTGCCGCAGGCGGCAACGGCGAACACGAGAGTGGCGAGGGCCGCCGCCGTGCGACGTCGGTGCATGGTCAGCGCTCCCGTCCGGCCCTGGTGGGTAGGCGTCGGCTCCACTCGACGACACGGCAACTGGTGGGCGCAGACGGGTTCGAACCGCCGACATCCTGCTTGTAAGGCAGGCGCTCTACCACTGAGCTATGCGCCCTTCGGGCGGCCAAACGGCCATGACCTGGACGAACAGTAGCCGCCGGGTCTAGCCGTCGGCGAGTTCGAGCAGCTTCGTGACGGTCCGCCAGTTGCGAGCGGTCACGGTCACCTTCAGCTTCGCCTTCGTCAGGGCCTTCGTCGCAGCCCCGTCCGCTTGGCCGTTCGGGCACCACAGGTACAGCTCGCGACCGTCAGCCACGATGTTCTCCGGCGAGACGTCGGCGGCGAGCAGTGCGGCGAGCCCAGCGGGATCGGGCGGTCCCGACAGGAAGGCCACCACCGACCGTGACGGATCGGTCGCGATCTCACCGAGCGGGTTCGCCGCCACCACCGCGGCCAGCTCGTCACGGGTCCGCACCACGACGCCGACCGTCATCGAGAACTGTTCCTCGATGGCTTTCGTCAGCTGCGCGGAGAGCTTCTCGGCCGACGTCCGGCTCGCGGTGAGGACGACGTTGCCACTGCGCAGGTGCGTCCTGACCTCGGTGTGACCCAGGCCGGTCACGAGATCGCTCAATGCGGCCATCCCGACCTGCTTGGCGGTGCCGACGTTGATCCCACGGAGCAACGCCACATAACGCGTCACGCGTCCGCCGCCACCGGCTCGCCCGTCAGCCGCTGCCAGAGGAACTCCATCGCCAAGGCTCGGGAGAATGCGCGCTGCCCGTTGTCAGCGGCCCCTCCGTGTCCACCTTCGATGTTCTCGTAGTACTCGATGTGATGACCCCGTTCGCGAAGCAGCGCAGCCATCTTCCGTGCGTGCCCCGGGTGCACCCGGTCGTCACGCGTCGACGTCGTGAACAGCACCGGCGGCCACGGGCCCGCGCCGACGTTCTGGTACGGCGAATAACGCCCGAGGAACGCCCAGTCGTCCGCGTCGTCGGGGTTTCCGTACTCCGCCATCCAGGACGCACCGGCCAGCAGGAGGTGGTAGCGGTACATGTCCAGCAACGGCACCTCGCAGACGATCGCGCCGAACAATTCGGGGTAGCGGGTGAGCATCACGCCCATCAACAACCCGCCGTTGCTGCCGCCGGTGATACCGAGCTGGGACGGCGTGGTGATCCCGCGGGCGACGGCATCGCGTGCCACCGCAGCGAAGTCCTCGTATACACGATGACGGTTCTCGCGGATGGCCGTCGTGTGCCACTCGGGTCCGTACTCGCCACCGCCGCGGATGTTCGCGAGGATGAACGTGCCGCCGCGTGCGAGCCAACCCCGTCCGATCGCGCCGCTGTAGGCCGGTGTGTTGGCGACCTCGAAGCCGCCGTAGCCGGTCATCATCGTCGGCCCCGCCGCCGCGCCGGGATCCCCTACCACGAAGTACGGGATGGCCGTCCCGTCATCGGAGGTCGCAAAGAACTGCCGTGTGCTCGAGCCGCTCGCGTCGAACAGAACCGGTGCCTGCTTGAGGATCTCGGGTTCGCCACCGTCGATCACGCCCCGGCGCAACGTCGACGGCTCGAGGAACCCGCTCGAATCGGTGAAGTACTCGTCGGTGTGATCAGGGTCGGTATCGGTCACCGAAACGGTGGCGAGCTCGCCGGCCGCGGTCAATAAGGATGCCGTCCACGCTGCCGCGTCGTCGTCAGCGGGCGGCGTCCGGAGCTCGAGCCGGTTCGTCACATCGACCAGCACGTTCAGGATCAGGTGATGTCGCGTCCACGCCCACGCATCCAGCGAGCTGTGCGCGTCCGGCTCGAACAGGACGGCGAATGCCCGTGAACCGGCGAGGAACGAGTCGAGCGGCGCCCCCAGCAGGGCACCGGCGGGATGTGTGGTGCCGTCGACGTTCCAGGCCGAGCGCGGATTCACCAACAACCATTGACGGTGTACGTCGGTACGAGCGTCGTCGGGGACGTCGATCCGCACCGCCGGACCGTGCGGCACGCGGACGAACTCCTCGGAGGTGAAGAAGTCCGGTGCACGGACGAACAGGTCGCGTTCGTAGCCGGGGGTCGGGTCGTGCGTCGCGAACGCGTACACGTCGGACTCAGTGCCCTCGAACACCGTCTCGGCGTCCTCGGGCTTCGTCCCGCGCCGCCATTGCCGGGCGACGCGCGGATAACCCGAACTTGTCAGCGTCCCCGGCCCGAAGTCGGTACCGACGTACACCCGGTCGCGGTCGATCCAGTCGACGTGGCTCTTCGCCTCCGGAAGGTTGAACCCATCCTCGACGAACTGCCGCGTGGTCAGGTCGAACTCGCGAACGACGGCAGCGTCCGCACCGCCCCGTGAGAGCTCGACGAGCGCCCGGTCGAGGCTGGGTCGCAGCAGGGATGCGCCGGCCCAGACCCAGTTGACCGACTCGGACGAACCGAGGGCGTCGACGTCGAGGAGCACGTCCCATTCGGGCGCGACGTCGCGATAGCTCTCGAGTGTCGTCCGTCGCCACAATCCCCGTGGGTGCTCGGCGTCCTGCCAGAAGTTGTAGAGGTACCCGCCGCGTCGACGGACGTAGGGGATGCGATCTGAGGAGTCGAGTGCGTCCAGGATCTCTTTGCGCAGCGACTCGAAGCGCTCGCCATGCGCAAGCCGGCCGAGGGTATCGGCGTTGCGTTCACGTACCCAGTCGAGCGCCGCCTCGCCGGTGACGTCCTCGAGCCAGAGATGAGGATCCGGCTGGACGTCTGTCGCCGGCTCGGCGTCGTCCGGCTGTTCGGTCATCGGCGAGCGTTCACTTCTGTAATGGCGGCTACGTAGTCGTCCACGTTGCGCCCGTACGGGATCGCGTTGACCACCCGCCACGCGATGATGCCCGCCGGGTCGATCAGGAAGGTGCCGCGGATGGCGCAGCCGCGCGACGGCTCGAACACGCCGAACGCACTCGACACCGCTCCATGGGGCCAGAAGTCCGAGACGAGCGGGAACTCGAGCTTCTGCTGTTCCGCGAACACCCGTAGCGCGAACATCGAGTCGCAGGAAACGGCGACGAGGTCAGTCGACTCGTTGCTCAACTCGGCCAACCGGTCCCGCATCGCGATCAGTTCGCCGGTGCACGTCCCGGTGAAGGCGAACGGGTAGAAGACGAGAAGAACGTTGCGGCCCAGCGCACCCGACGTCGACAGCGTGACGCTCTCACCGTGTTGATCGGCGAGGGTGAAATCGGGTGCCGGCGCACCGACCGCGAGCGGCTCGGACGTGCCCGTCGTCGTCGATTGGTCCGTCGTCACCGCTTCGACCCGCGCGACTTCGGCGCGACGAGCTTGGTGGCGGACCAGTCTGCTCCGGCCGGGACGCTGCTCGTGGTCGCCAGTCCCGCGGTCGGCGCGGCTTCGGTCACGTCACTCGCGTCGACGTATCCGTCGCGACCGACTTTCGGGGTGAGGAGCCAGATGGCGCCACCGTCGGCCAGGTCGGTCAACGCATCGACGAGGGCATCGACGAGGTCACCATCGGAGTTGCGCCACCACAGCAGCACCGCGTCGACGACGTCGTCGTGCTCGTCCACCAGTTCACCGTCGATGGCGTCCTCGACGGACTCGCGCAGTTCCTGGTCTGCATCTTCGTCCCAGCCCAGTTCCTGTACCACCATGCCGGGGCGCATACCCAGCCGCGCAGCCGGCCCAATGGGGCCTGCGGTCGAGTTCACGCGTCGTGTCCTCTCCGGTTCGATCGGTCCTGCTCACGGGCCGGAATTCTCGCCGGTTCTACGACGATGTCCCGGTGAGGGTGATGACCCTCGGGGTGAGTCTGGACCATTGACGGGGGTCCAGCCCACCTGAGCTAGTCCACCGTGCTCCGGCCGTGCGTGCAAGTCCACTCCATCGAGGGCTCGACACGACTGGATATTCGCCCGGATGCTCGGCGGCGCGCCTTCTGGAAGTGGACCCGAGGTGACGGGGCAGTATCAAACGAGAGACAATATCGAGGCTTGTCACCGAGCCGGCGGACCCACCCCTCCCGTCGGCTGCCCAGACCGGCTTGCGGCGCCCACCACGGCCGCGGCCTCGCAGCCCCGGAGAAGGAGCACAGATCCCTGTGTCCGCACCCGCTCACACCGATTCGTCCTCGGCCGGTTCCGCCGCCGATTCCGCTGCCTCCACCGACCCCGTCGCCGCTGACGCGGTCGGCTCGGACGTCGATCCCGACGAGACCGCCGAGTGGCTCGAATCCTTCGACGCCGCCGTCGCCGCCGGTGGTCGCGACCGCGGCGCCTTCCTCGTGCAGCAACTGGTCGAACGTGCCCAGCTGAGCGCGCCCAGCGGCGCGCCGGCGATGCCGTCCGCTGTCACTCCGTACGTGAATACGATCGGCACCGACGACGAGGCCGCCGTCCCGGGCGACGTCGCCCTGCAGACCCAGCTGGAGAACGCGATCCGCTGGAACGCCGCGGTGATGGTCTCCCGGGCCAACCGCAAGGGCCTCGAGGTCGGTGGCCACATCGCCACCTACCAGTCCGTCGCGACCCTCTACGAGGTCGGCCTCACGCACTTCTTCCGCGGCAAGGACCACCCGGGCGGTGGCGACCAGATCTTCTTCCAGGGCCACGCCTCCCCCGGCGTCTACGCCCGGGGTCTCATCGAGGGCCGCATCAGCACCGATCAGCTCGACGCGTTCCGGCAGGAAGCGTCGAAGGGGTGGGGCAACGGCCTCTCGTCCTACCCGCATCCCCGGCTGATGCCGCACCTGTGGGAGTTCCCGACGGTGTCGATGGGGCTGGCGTCGCTCAACTCGATCTACCAGGCCAGGTTCAACCGGTACCTGCACAACCGCGGCATCACCGACACCGACCAGCAGCACGTCTGGACGTTCCTCGGCGATGGAGAGATGGGCGAACCCGAGTCGCTCGGCGCCATCGGCGTCGCCGCGCGCGAGAACCTCGACAACCTGACCTTCGTCATCAACTGCAATCTCCAGCAGCTCGACGGCCCGGTCCGCGGCAACGGCAAGATCGTCCAGGAACTCGAGTCGACCTTCCGGGGTGCCGGCTGGAACGTCATCAAAGTCATCTGGGGCAGCGAATGGGACGCGGTGCTCGCCGAGGACACCACCGGTGAGCTCGTCCAGCGGCTGACCGAGGTGCCCGACGGCCAGTTCCAGACCTTCTCGGTCGAGGACGGCGCCTACATGCGCCGGATGTTGTTCAACACCCCCACCTTGGCGAAACTCGTCGAGGACATCTCCGACGAGCAGCTCCGTGCGATGCGTCGTGGCGGCAACGACCGCGGCAAGGTCTACGCCGCGTACAAGGCCGCGATGGAGCACAACGGCCAGCCGACGGTGATCCTGGCGCACACCGTAAAGGGATATGGGATCGACGCTCTGGAAGGCCGCAACGCCACCCACCAGATGAAGAAGCTCACCAAGGTCGACGTCCACACGATGCGCGACCGCCTGCAGATCCCCATCAGCGACGAGGAGCTGACCGGCGACCTCCCGCCCTACTACCAGCCCGCAGCCGACTCCGACCTGGTCCGGTACGCGCTCGAGTCGCGCCGCGAACTCGGAGGCTTCGTCCCCGAACGCCGCACCGACCCGGTCGAGCTCGAGATCCCCGCCGACAAGGTGTTCGCCGACATCCGGCAGGGCTCGGGCAAGCAGAAGGTCGCTACCACGATGGCGCTCGTCCGCTTGCTGCGCGACCTGATGCGCACACCCGAACTGGGCAAGCGCTTCGTGCCGATCGCGCCGGATGAATACCGCACATTCGGCATGGACTCGCTGTTCCCGTCGGCGAAGATCTATGACCCGCACGGCCAGAACTACGAGTCCGTCGACCGTGCGCAGCTGCTCAAGTACAAGACCGCAACCGACGGGCAGCTGCTGCACGAGGGCATCAACGAGGCCGGCTGCCTGGCGTCGGTGATCGCCGCCGGCACCTCGTACGCGACCCACGGCCAGCCGATGATCCCGTTCTACATCTTCTACTCGATGTTCGGGTTCCAGCGCACCGGCGACTTCATGTGGGCGCTCAGCGACCAGATGGGCCGCGGCTTCGTCATCGGCGCCACCGCCGGTCGTACGACGCTGACCGGTGAAGGCCTCCAGCACGCCGACGGGCATTCGCATCTGCTCGCCTCGACGAACCCCGGTGTCGTGGCCTACGACCCGGCGTTCGCCTACGAGGTCAGTCACATCGTCAAGTCCGGGTTGACCCGGATGTACGGGTCGAGCGAGGCGTATCCGCACGGCGAGGACGTCTGGTACTACCTCACGGTCTACAACGAGCCGATCGATCAGCCGGCCCAGCCGGAAGCCCTCGACATCCACGGTCTGCTCAAGGGCGGGTACAAGTTCCTCGACGCACCCGAAGGGCTGAGCTCGGACGCACCGCGGGTCACGCTGCTGGCGTCCGGCGTCGGAATGCCGTGGGCGATCAAGGCCCGCGATCTGCTGGCATCGGACTGGGACGTAGCGGCGTCGGTGTGGTCGATCACCTCCTGGAACGAGCTGCGCCGGGACGCCATCGAGACCGAGAAGTGGAACCTCCTGCACCCCGACGACGTCCACGAGCCGTACGTGACGTCCGCGCTTCGCACCGCCGACGGACCGTTTATCGCGGTCAGCGACTGGATGCGAGCCGTGCCGGACCAGATCTCGCGCTGGGTGCCCGGCGACTACACCTCGCTCGGGACCGACGGATTCGGCTTCGCCGACACCCGGGCAGCCGCCCGCCGGCATTTCCAGGTGGACGCCGAGTCGATCGTCGTCGGTGCGCTTGCGGCGCTGGCACGACGTGACGAGGCAAAGATCGACCAGGTCAACGAGGCACTGCAGCGTTACCGAATCGACGACCCGACGGCCGTCGCACACGTCAAGCAGGAAGGCGCCGGCGCCTGAGCACGTCCGGCGTCACACCGAGCGCCCCAGAGCCGGACGACAAGGACTGGACGTGGGTGCTCGAGCGCGCCTGCCCGGAGTGCGGGTTCGACGCCGCTCGCCTGCAGGGGCGCGACGTCGCCGCCATGCTGCCCGCACTCGCCGACCGCTTCGTCGCTGTGCTGCGGACCGCCGATGCGACCGTCCGACCCGCTCCATCGATGTGGTCGCCGACGGAGTACGCGTGTCATGTCCGGGACGTGTTCACCCTGTTCTCGGCACGCGCGACGTCGATGCTCGAGTCCGAGGATCCGCTCTTCGACAACTGGGACCAGGACGCGACCGCACTCGAATGGCGCTACTGGGAGCAGGACCCGGCAGTCGTCTGCACGCAGTTGCGCACCGCGGCCGCCGAGGCTGCGAGGGTGTTCGGCGGGGTGCCCGACTCGGCGTGGGCACGTCCTGGCCGTCGCAGCAACGGATCGGTCTTCACCGTCGACACGCTGGCCCGGTACTTCGCCCACGACGTCGTGCACCACCTCTACGACGTCGACGGCTGACCGGCGGCTTCGCTTCACGGCAGCGCCGAAGTGGACGTCTCCAGACCTTTCTCGCGGCGTGTCGGGTACCGACGCGCCCACTCCGGCCGCGCAGGCAGTCTGCGTTCGTCAGGCCCCTTCGTGGATGGTGACGGCGTAGCCCTCGGGATCGCGGAACACGAAGGTGCGGCCGAACGGACCGTCGAACGGCTCGGTGAGGATCGGCACGCCGTCGGCGGCCAGCCGTTCGTGGAGGTCGCCCGCGTTCTCACAGGCGAACCACAGGGCGACGCCGAGTCCAGGGCGCCCCCTGTCGAGATCGGTGCCAGGCAACGGATTCCGCACGGCGAACGGGATCGGCGTCGTGGCGAACACGACGGCACCGGGCGGGGATTGCGGCGCCCGGTTGAGTCCGATCTTCGACTCGTAGAAGTCCGCGGCGCCGTCGAGGTCACGCACCTGCAGGGCGAGGAAGCTGGGTCCGGTCACGTTTGCAGTGCTCATCAAAATGCCCTCGGTCTTCATCGACTTCCGCTTTGTTCGTCAAGATCTTGACGTGATCCAACGTATGTCAAGATATTGACGTGAGTCAAGTAGACGTGAGCACCTCGATCGGCTACGCACTCAAGCGGGTGACCTGGGCGTTGCGGTCGGCGATGGATGCGCAGCTACGCGCGTTCGACCTGACCGTCCCGCAGTACGCGAGTCTCGAGCTGCTCGCCCAGCGCCCCGGTTTGTCGAACGCCGATCTCGCCCGCGGGGTGTTCGTCACCCGCCAGGCGACCCACCAGCTGCTGGCAGGGCTCAAGCAGGCCGGGCTCGTCGAGGTGACCGGCAGCGGTCGTGACCAACGTCTGAGCGTGACGGCCGTCGGCGCCCACAAGCTCGCCAACGCCTCGCGCGCAATCGCGCTGATCGAACGTCGGATGCTCGCCGGCCTGACGACGGCGGATGAGGACGCGCTCCGAGGCAGTCTCGATTCCTGCGTGCAGGCCCTCACGTCGGCAGACCTCGCCGACTGACGGCGAAGTGGACGCGTCCGCACCCGCCTCTCGGCGTGTCGGGTGGGTACGCGCCCACTTTGCGGATCTGGGCCGGCCAACTGTGTCGGCCGGCCGATCAGACGGGGTCGCCGAAGTCCGGGATCTCGAGCTGCTTGCCGTCCTGTAGCGCCGACTGGTGCGCCACGATGCCGGGAAGCGTGTAGCGCGCCGCCACCCAGGCACTGACCGGCGGAGTGGTCCCGTCGATGCACGCACGGACGAAGTCGTTCGCCAGGAACTGGTGCGATCCCTCGTGCCCGTTCGGCATCCCGGTGAACTCCGCCGGCAGCACCGACCGGTCGTGCACCGACGCCGTCCCCGACACGAACGCGTCCCGGAGCGCGGGATCGACGCCATCGAGACTGTCGTCGTCGAGCGGTATCGACTTGCCCGTCTTGAGTTCGGAGCTGACGTCGTGCGCGGTTCCCTTGTCCTGCCACAGGCTCACCGTCGCGAGCTGCTCGAAGCTGCCCTCGGTGCCGAAGATCCGCAGTCGGGACTCGCGGAGGTGGCTCGGGTAGCCGACGCGACGCATCTCGTTCGTCCGCATCACTGAGCCGTCGTCGAGCCGGAACAGCGCGCTGGCGTTGGAGATGTCGTTGTCGAACTGGCTGATGTCGGTGTCGAACACCCCGTCGCCGCGGTCGTCGCGAACACCGATGCAGGAGACCGCGGTGGCGTGCCGCCCGGTCACCGACAAGACGTTGCCGATCGCGTGGGTCGGGTAGTGCATCGGCGGGAAGGACGCGGTCTCCTTCCACCGTTCACCACCGCTGTACTGATAAGCGGCGTAGAAGCCGAGGTCCATGTCGTGGACGTAATCGCCCTCTGAGTAGAAGACCCGGCCGAACTCACCAGCCGCCAACTTGTTCCGGCAGTACACCGAGGACGGGTAGTAGTAGCTCGTCTCGCCCATCATGTAGGTCAGCGGCTTGTCAGTCTGCTGAGACTTCGCGACGAAGTCGACGATGGCACCGATCTCCTCGACCGTCATCCCCATCGGGACCGCCGAGTAGACATGCTTGCCCGCCTGCAGGGCCTTGAGCACCATCGGCCCGTGCAGCCATCGCTGGGTGAAGATCGCCACGGCGTCGACGTCGGACTCGAGCATCTGCTCGAAGGACTCGTAGGTCGTCTCGAGGTTGTGCTTCGCCGCCTTCTCCGCGGTCCGCTCGGCGATCACGTCGGTGACGCTCACGGCCGAGACGTCTGGGTGGGCCTGGAAAAGCGTGATGAAGCTGGGCGCGAACTGGCCGGCGCCGACGACGCCGATGGAGAGCGACATGAAGCAGTGACCTTCCGGTCTGATGATGGGACGGGCGTCAAGCCTCGTGGGTCACGTGTCGGTGGGCAAGCCGAGCCACCGGCTGGGCCGCCCGCGTCCGTTACCGGTCAGCCGGTGGTCAGTGGTTCCGGCCGGTCCACTCGAGCAGGCGCTCGACCGGCCAGGTGTTGACGACACGGTCCGGCGTCACGCCGCAAGCCTCGGCCCGCTCACAGCCGTAGCCCTGCCAGGACAGCTGACCCGGCGCGTGCGCATCGGTGTCGATGGAGAACCGGCAGCCCGTGTCGACCGCCAGCCGGAGCAGCGCGGATGGCGGATCGCGCCGCTCCGGACGGGAGTTGATCTCGACCGCGACGTCGAACTGCCGGCACGCGGCGAACACGATGTCCGCGTCGAAGGCACTCGGCGGCCGCGTACCCCGGCCGCCGGTGACCAGCCGGCCGGTGCAGTGCCCGAGCACATCGACGTGTGGGTTGGCGATGGCCCGCACCATCCGCGGGGTCATCACGTCGGCAGGGTCCCGCAGCTTGGAGTGCACCGAGGCGACGACGACATCGAGCTGGGCCAGCAGCTCCTCCTCCTGGTCCAGAGTTCCGTCGGCGTTGATGTCGACCTCGATGCCGGTCAAGATGCGGAACGGCGCCATCTGGGCGTTCAGCTTCTCGATCGATGCGAGCTGGCCGCGCAGCCGCTCCGGTGACAGCCCGTTCGCCACCGTGAGCCGCGGCGAGTGGTCGGTGATGGTGAAGTACTCGTGCCCGAGTTCGGCCGCCGCCTCGGCCATGGTCCACGCCGGGCTCCCGCCGTCGGACTCGTTGGTGTGCGAATGCAGGTCACCGCGCAACGCCGCACGCATCGCCGTGTCCTTCCCGGGCAGAGGATTCTCGGCTTCACGGCACTCGAGCTCGACGAGGTAGCCGGGCGTGGAACCGTTCTGCACGTCGGTGATCACTGCGGCGGTCGTGTCCCCGATCCCGGCGAGTTTCGTCAGGGTGCCGTCGGTGACCCGGCTCGCCAGTTCCCCGTCGGGGAGTCCCCTGACGACGTCGGCGGCCCGCCGGAACGCTTTCACGCGAGGGGTGGCGGCCGCGGTGCGTTCGAGCAGGAGCGCGATCCGGTCGAGTGTGCGGGCGGGGTCGAGGTCGGGCATGCCCCGATGCTCACCGGTCACGCACCCGAGGGCAAGCCGGAAGCCGTCCGCACTGCCCTACCGTTGGTGTCCGTGGTCTCCATCGCTGCCGGCACCGTCGACGAGCTCGACCGTGCCCAGGGCACGCTGGCGACCGCGGCCCTGAACCGGATGGACGAGCGGCTGCCGTGGTTCCGGGCGCTCGACCCCGACGACCGCAGCTGGATCGGCCTGATCGCCCAGACCGGCATCGCCGGCTTCGTCCGCTGGCTCCGACGTCCTGGCGACAACCCGATGGACGAGGCACCCGCCAACATCTTCGGCATCGCGCCGCGTCAGCTGACCCGCGTCATCAGCCTCCAGCAGACCGTCGAACTCATCCGCGCCTGCATCGACGTCGTCGAGGAGGGCATCGACAGCATCGTCGCCGTCGGCGACCGCCCCCAGGTGCTCGAGCAGGTCCTCCGGTTCAGCCGTGAGGTCGCCTTCGCCGCCGCCGGGGTCTACGCGCAGACCGCTGAGTTGCGCGGTGCCTGGGATGCGCGGCTGGAGGCACTCGTCGTCGATGCCGTGCTGCGCGGCGAGACCGACGAGGCACAGGGATCACGGGCGGCGGCGCTGGGCTGGGACACCACCGGCCGGGTGGTCGTGGTGATCGGCTACGCGCCGCACGAAGTCGACGCGCGGCTGGTCGACATCCTCCGCCATCGCGCCGTCGGAGCCGGTCTGGACCTGCTCGCCAGCGTTCAGGGCGACCGCGTCGTCGCCGTGCTCGGCGGCGTCGATGACGCCGAGAAGGCCGCGGTGCTCGTCGCCGACAGTTGTGGGGACGGCCCGGTGGTCTACGGCCAGCTGGTCGACGACCTGCCGGCGGCGGCCGCGTCCGCGCGGGCGGCACTCGCCGGCCTGCGCGCGGCGAGCGGGTGGCCGAGCGCGCCGAGACCGGTGTCCGCGGACGATCTGCTCCCCGAGCGGGCACTCTCCGGGGACGGACACGCCCGTCGGCAACTGGTCAACGAGGTCTACCTGCCGTTGGCCGCCGGCAGCCCGGTGCTTCTCGACACGGCCACCGCGTTCGTCGAGAGCGGTGGAAGCGTCGAGGCGACCGCCAGGGAGCTGTTCGTGCACGCCAACACCGTCCGCTATCGGCTACGTCAGATCGCCGAGCTCACCGGCCGCTCCCCGACGGACGCGCGCGACGCCTACGTGATGCGTATCGGGCTGACCCTCGGGCGGCTGCTCAGGTCGTGACCTCCGAGGGAGATAATTGCCGGTGCGCACTGGGTACGACGTCATGGGCCGCGCTTCCGCGGTTCGCGCCTCGAAAACGATGGGACCAGCCGTGACCGACGAGCAGCCGACCGTGTTCATCCTCTACGGAGGCACCGGCGACCTGGCCAAGCGGATGGTGCTTCCCGCCTTCTATGACCTGTACACCCGGAAGTTGCTGCCGGAACGCTGGAAGCTGGTCGGCAACGGCCGTGGTGACGTGGCGCACGAAGACTTCCAGGCGCACATCCACGACTCACTGGCCGAGTTCGCGCAGGAGCCGGATCCGACCGAGTGGAAGGGGTTCGCGGCCAACGTCCTGTTCGCCGGTGGCGGTTTCCGCGACGAGGACCCGGGCAGCCTGCTGGACGTGATCAAGGGTGCGGAGAGCGACCTCGGCTCGAGCTCCACGGTGATCCACTACCTCGCGATCCCGCCGAACAGCTTCGAACCGACCACGAAGGCCATCAAGGCGCACGGGCTGAACAAGGGATCGAAAGTCGTCTACGAGAAGCCCTATGGCACATCGTCGGACAGCTTCGAGGAGCTCGACGCGCTCGTACACACTGCGTTCGACGAGGAGCAGGTCTACCGGATCGACCACTTCCTCGGTAAGGAGGCGACCCAGAACCTGCACATGCTCCGGTTCGCCAACACCCTGTTCGGCGACAGCTGGAGCGCCGAGCACATCGAGCAAATTCAGATCGACGTCCCCGAGACCCTCGACATCGCCGACCGGGCGGCCTTCTACGACGCCACCGGCGCTGCGCTGGACATGCTCGTGACCCATCTGTTCCAGGTCGCGGCGGAGGTCGCGATGGAGCCGCCGCTCTCGCTGTCCGCCGAAGACCTGCAGAGTTCTCGGGAGTCGGTGATCGCCGCGTTCCGTCCCCTCGACCCGGCCGAGACCGTGCTGGGCCAGTACGCTGGTTACCGCGAGACCGAGGGGATTCCCGCGGATTCGACGACGGACACCTTCGTCGCGACCACCCTCTGGGTCGACACCGACCGGTGGCACGGCGTCCCGTTCCTGCTCCGGACGGGCAAGAAGCTCGCGGCGGGCGCCCAGCGGGTCAGTCTCGTCTTCAAGGCACCGGCCGGCCCGGTTCACTCGGCGGGCGCACTCCCGGGCGTGCTCTCGTTCGACCTGGCCGGCAGCGGTGCGATCGAGATCCAGATGACGGTCAAGAAGCCGGGCCCCGACTTCGTCCCGGCCGAGGCGTGCCAGACCCTGCGGCTCGATCAGGTCAGCGACGGAGCGATGGCGCCATACACCTCGCTCGTGCACGACGTGTTCGCCGGCGACCGGTCGTTGTTCACGAGCGCCCCGGGCCTGCGGGCCGCGTTTGCGGCGTTCGCCCCGCTTCAGAGCGACCGCCGGCCCGACGTCCTCCGCTACGACGACGACAGCTGGGGACCCGCCGCCGCCGACGAGCTGACCGGCGGCCGGGGGTGGATCGTCAGCTCCCGCTGAGCCGCTCGCCGGCGGGTCGAACCATCTGCCGGGTGATGCCCTATCCACCCCGGGAGGGCGACATCGGGTCGATATGGCATCTCTCGGCGGCGGCTGCCGGCGGACGGTGGTCGAGACCTGAGCGAGACTTCTTTTGTCGGGTCCCTACAACGACACGCCGCGTATTTCGTGACTTCGTATGCCGCCATCGTGACCTTGGACAAGACAGAGTAGAGCCGTGCTTGCTGTCGTCGCCCCCGGTCAAGGTGCTCAGGTCCCCGGCTTCTTGGTTCCCTGGCTCGAGAATCCCGCCTTCGCCGACCGCCTGAACTGGCTCTCGACCGTGGCCGACATCGACCTCGCGCACTACGGGACGACGGCCGATGCCGAGACGATCCGCGACACCGCGATCGCCCAGCCGCTGCTGGTCGGTACCGCCCTCGTCGCCGCCTTGTCGCTGTTCCCGCGCCCTGGCGAGGCGTTCCAGTCGATCGGCGTCGCCGCCGGCCACAGCGTCGGCGAGATCTCCGCGGCCGCGGGCGTCGGCGTGCTCTCGGCCGAGCAGGCGATGGTCTTCGTCCGCGAGCGGGGCAAGGCCATGGCGGCCGCCGCGGCGATCACCCCGACCGGAATGACGGCCATCCTCGGGGGCGACCGGGAAGAGATACTGGCCGCGCTCGACGCACAGGGCCTCACCGCGGCCAACGCCAACGGCCCCGGCCAGATCGTCGCGGCCGGTACCACCGACCAGCTCGCTGCGCTCGCCGCGTCGCCCCCGCCCAAGGCGCGGTTGATCCCGCTCAGCGTCGCCGGTGCCTTCCACACCGTGCACATGGCCGGCGCCGTCGACACCCTGGCCCGGTTCGCGCGCGCGATCAGCACGCACGACCCGCGGACGAGGCTACTGAGCAACCGCGACGGACAGGTCGTGCACGACGGCCGCGCCGTCCTGCAACGGCTGGTGACCCAGGTCAGCACGCCGGTGCGCTGGGACCTCTGCCTGCAGACGATGCGCGACCTCGGCGTCACCGGTGTCCTCGAGATGCCGCCCGCCGGCACCCTCACCGGTATCGCCCGGCGCGCCCTGCCCGGCGTTGCGACGTTCGCGCTGAAGACACCCGATCAGCTCGACGACGCGGCGGCCTTCGTCGCCGAGCACGCCACCGAATCCCCCATCGACGGTCAGCCAACCTGGCGGCTCTTGGTCGCTCCGTCGAAAGGGACGTTCGTCCGCGACGGCGCGCTGATCGGGACCGACACCGGCGACACCCTCTCCCCGGGCACCGCGATCGGCGTCGTGAAAAGCCTGCGGGACGCCACCAGCGTCAACGCCGTGCACGGTGGCGTCGTCGTCGAATGGCTCGTCGAGGAGGGCGATCCGGTCTCTCCCGGGCAACCGCTGCTCCGCCTGCATCCGGTCTCGGCGATCGACTGAGGAAGCGGTCACTCGCCGGTCGTACCGCCTAGATTGCTCCCTGCACCCAGCTCGACCGTGAAGCACCCGAACTCCGCAACGCTGCACCCTCTACCGAGATAATCGACCGGCGCGGCATCAGCTGCGACCGTCCACACGAAGGGAAATCCGTATGGCCAGCACCGAAGAGATCCGCATCGGCCTCGCCGAGATCGTCAACGAGGTGGCCGGCGTCTCCACCGAGGACGTCACTCTCGACAAGTCCTTCACCGACGACCTCGACGTCGACTCGCTGTCGATGGTCGAAGTGGTCGTCGAGGCCGAGGAACGCTTCGGCGTCAAGATCCCCGACGACCAGGTCAAGAACCTCAAGACCGTCGGCGACGCAGTCGCCTACATCGAGCGCGAACAGGGCTGAGTCCCGCTGCGGGCCGCGACGGACGAAGCGCGTCGCGGCCCCGTCCGCCAGCCTCGTCCACCAGCCTCGTCCACCGGCCACGTCCGCCAGCCGATCCGGTCCTAAACCGCCCGGTCAGCAGGACGGTCCGGCCGGCCCAGCCCACTGAACGTGTCAGTCAGCGCAACGCTAGGGAGTACCGCATGTCGCCCACGGTCGTCGTCACCGGAATCGGTGCCACCACCCCGCTGGGTGGCGATGTCGCCTCGACCTGGGAAGGCATGCTCGCCGGCCGCAGTGGTGTCCGACTGCTCACCGGCGAGAAGTTCGACGTCCTCCCGGTCCGCATCGCCGCAACCCTGGCGGTCGAACCGACGGACGTGCTCAGCCGCGTCGAGGCGCGTCGTCTCGACCGGAACGAGCAGGCCGGCCTGATCGCCGCCCGCGAAGCCTGGGCCGACTCCGGCCTCGCCGCGATCGACGACGAGATCGACCGGAGCCGGATGGTCGTCTCCGTGGGCACCGGCATCGGCGGCCTGCACACGCTCCTCTCCTCCTACGACACCCTGAACAACGAGGGCCCCCGCAAGGTCTCGCCCTACACGATCCCGATGATCATGCCGAACGGTGCAGCGGGGTGGATCGGTGTCGAGTTCAAAGCCCGTGGCGGTGTCCATGCGCCCGTCTCGGCCTGCGCGTCGGGCAACGAGGCCATCGCCCGCGGGTTCGAGCTGATCCGCTCGGGCGCAGCCGACGTCGCCATCGTCGGCGGTGCGGAGGCCGTCGTGCATCCTCTTCCGCTGGCGTCCTTCGCGGCCATGAAGGCGTTGTCGGGGCGCAACGACGACCCGACGACCGCGTCGCGGCCGTTCGACGCCGACCGGGACGGCTTCGTCCTGGGCGAGGGCGCCGGGATACTCGTTCTGGAGTCGGCCGAGTTCGCGGCTGCCCGTGGCGCGCGGGTCTACGCGACAGTCCTCGGCGCCGGACTGTCCGGCGACGGGCACCACATCGCGCAACCCGAGCCGAGCGGACTCGGTGCCACCATGGCCATGCAGCGGGCCTTGACCAGCGCCGGGATCGACCCGAGCGATGTCGTGCACGTGAACGCCCACTCGACGTCGACGCCGGTCGGTGACATCGCCGAGGCGAAGGCCATCCACAACGCGTTCGGGCACGAGCGGGCGCGGCGGATGGTGGTCACCGCGCCCAAGTCGACGATGGGTCACCTTCTCGGCGCAGCCGGCGCTGTCGAGTCGATCCAGACCGTGCTGAGCCTGCACTACGGCAAGATCCCGCCGACGATCAACCTGGACAAGCTCGATCCCGACATCGACCTCGACGTGGCGACCTCGATCCGCGACCTGCCGGCTCCCCCGACGCCAGGGGCGACTCCGGCCGCGGTGAACAACTCGTTCGGCTTCGGCGGCGCCAACGCCGCGATCGTGTTCGGGAAAGCGGAAGCATGAGTGCGCCCGCAGTCCCCGCCGCCCGCCCGGTGAAGGTGAAAGTCCCGCGCGAGAAGGACTTCCGCTATCCCCCGACACGGCTCGGGCACCTCCTCGACGACGGCATTTTCGACTACCTGACGCCGCTGGACGAGTCCGGCATGGTCGCGGTCACCGGCCGGATGAAAGGCGTAGAGATCGTCGCCTTCTGTAGCGACCCGACCATCATGGGCGGCGCGATGGGCGTGGACGGGTGCGCGGTCGTCGTCCAGGCCTACGAGGAAGCACTCCATCGCGGTGTCCCCATCGTCGGCGTCTGGCATTCCGGCGGTGCGCGGCTCGCCGAGGGTGTGCTCTCGCTGCACGCGGTAGGACTGATCTTCGCTGCGATGACGCGCGCGTCCGGCAAGATCCCGCAGCTGTCGGTCGTCCTCGGCGCGGCCGCCGGCGGCGCCGCGTACGGGCCCGCTCTGACCGATGTCGTCATCCTTGGTCCCGAGGGACGCATCTTCGTCACCGGACCGGAGGTGGTGCGGTCGGTCACCGGTGAGGACGTCGACATGCTCCGCCTCGGCGGCCCCGAACCACACGGCCGGCGCTCGGGCGTGGTGCACGTGGTGACCGAGTCCGAGGAGGAGGCGATCACCCGGACACGCGAACTCGTCTCGCTGCTCGCCGACGTCTGCACGATCGACGCCACTGCCGTCATCGACACCGACCTGGCTGCGCTGCTGCCCGAGGCGGTCAACCGCGCGTACGACGTCCATCCGTTGCTGCGGAGCATCCTCGACGAGGAGTCCACGCTCGAACTGCACCCGCGCTGGGCACCCAACGTCGTGACGATGCTCGGCCGCCTGGGCGGCGGATCCGTCGGCGTGATCGCCAACAACCCGCTGCGTCTGGGTGGCTGCCTGGACGCGACGTCTGCTGAGAAGGCGGCGCGGTTCGTGCGCATGTGCGACGCCTTCGGGATCCCGATGCTCGTCGTCGTCGACGTCCCCGGCTACCTGCCCGGCGTCGGCCAGGAGTGGGACGGTGTCGTCCGACGCGGAGCCAAGCTCCTGCACGCGTTTGCGGACGCGGTAGTCCCGCGGGTGACGCTGGTGACCCGTAAAGCGTACGGCGGCGCGTATATCGCGATGAACTCGCGTTCGCTCGGTGCCACCCGCGTCCTGGCGTGGCCGGGGGCGCAGATCGCCGTGATGGGTGCCGTCGCCGCAGTGCGCATCCTGCACCGACGCCGGCTGGCCGAGGTCGAGCCGGACCTGCGCCCTCAGGTCGAGGCCGAGCTGGCCCTCGAGCACGAGAAGATCGCCGGCGGCCTCGACACGGCCCGCAAGATCGGCGTGATCGACGACATGGTGGAACCGGCGGCGACGAAGTGCGTGCTGGCAGCCGAGCTGGCGCAGGCCGAGGCCGCGGCACCGGGCGTCCGCGGCAAGCACGGGAACATCCCGCTCTAGCCGGTCGGATCTGCGCGCTCGCCGCGCTCGCCCAGCTCAACCCCGCTCAGCCGCATCGGTAATGCCGTGGAGCCGTTGGTAAGCCCGCCCACGGCATTACCAAGGTGGTCGGCGGTATTACCAATGGGTCGGGTGGGTGGGCTGGGCGAGTCGCCCTGGTCCGCCGCCAGTTCGTCGGTCGCCGTCCGGCCGGCTGCCGTCGTGCGGGCCAGGAAGTCCGCGATCACCGCGAGCTCGGCTTCCTCGTAGCCCGCGCACAGCTTGGTCATCGACGCGTTCATCCCCGAATACATGGCGACCAGTTCCGCCCCCCGTTCCCGGACGGCCCGGACGACGACACCCCGGCGGTCGGACGGATCCCGCTCACGCACCACCCAGCCGGCACGTTCGAGCCGGTCCAGGACGCCTGTCATCGTGGCCGGATGCAGCCCGACCGATCGTGCCAGCGCGCCCGGCCCGAGTGGACCCCGACGGCTCAGTACGTCGAGGCACTCCAGATCCGCGTCGCGCAGCTCGAGTCGCGCGCTGACCCGATGGTTGAGCAGCGAGAGCTGAAGTCCCAGCTCACGCAGCGATGCGCGGATGTCCGCCGTGGACTTCCGCCGGGTCGAAGGTAATACTGAATTCATATGATACCTTCCAGATAATATCCGGGACGCTGACTACACCGTAACGCCCGCGCGCTCGAGCCGACGCAAAGACACCCGCAACCCGGAGCTCCCATGAAACTCACGCTCTTCGCCGCTACCGGCGGCATCGGCCGCGAACTGCTCGCGCAGGCTGTCGCCGGCGGCCACGACGTCACCGCGGTCGTCCGCCGTCCCGACCAGCTGCCGGCCGGCGTACGCGCTGTCACCGCCGACCTCGCGACCACCGACACGGACGCGATCCGGCCGGCCGTCGAGGGTGCCGACGCCGTCCTGTCCGCCCTTGGTCAGCGCACCCGGTCCGACGCCGGCGTGTGCGCGCGCGGCACCGGCCTGATCGTCGACGCAATGAAGGTCACCGACGTCCGCCGGCTGATCGTCGTGAGTGCAGCGCCGATGGGCCGGGTGCCCTCCCCGGACCGGCCGACGCCGCCGAAGCACGACCCGGGCGACGGGTTCTGGATGCGGCACCTGGGGAGCCGCGTCGCGACCACCGCGTTCCGTAGGCCCTACACCGACCTCGCGGTGATGGAGGACATCCTCCGCGCGAGCGCGTTGGACTGGACTGCGGTCCGGCCACCCAGGTTGACCGACAAGCCACTCACCGGTGTCTACCGGACGGCCTACGGTCAGAACCTCGAGCGCGGCCTGCAGATCTCACGTGCGGACGTCGCGCACCTGATGCTCGCGGTCCTCGACGATCCCGCGGCGCTCGAACAGACGGTCGGCGTCGCCTACTGAGCCGGGCTGTCGACGAACCCGAAGGTCAGGATCGCCGGGACGACACCGGAGCCCGACCGCCCGCAGGACGTCGAGCTCCGGCGGCACCACCAGCGCCGGCAGCTCGTCGAGGTCGAACCACGCCAGCTCGCTCACCTTCGTCGGCTCCATCAGAACCGGCTCGACCTCGGCGGGACACGGCGCCTCGAAGTAGTAGTCGGCTCGTTGCTCGATCGCGCCGCCCGGAGCCGTGCGGTGCTGGGCGCACAATGGGTCCAGCAGGATCGGGTCGAGGACGACACCGGTCTCCTCGGCCAGTTCACGCGCGGCCGCGGCCCGGCAGGACTCCCCGGGTTCGATGTGACCGGCCGGGAGCGCCCACCAGCCGTCCCGGTAGCCGCTGTTCCAGCGCCGCAACAACAGCACACGGCGGCCTCGGCGCAGCACGGCGAAGGCAGCCGGAATCAAGGCGAACCGCACTGGCACCGATGCGAATTCGGGCAACATCGCGATCAGCCGACGCGGTGGAGCCAGCGGACGCTGGCACCCTCGCCGGCCGACCGGAACACCTCGAGCTCGTCGTCCCAGGCGGTCCCGAGCAACCTGTAGATCTCGTCCTGAAGAGACGACTCCCCCAGCATCGACGACACCAGGGCAGCCTTGAGCCGCTCCTCGGGCACCATCACGTCACCGTGCGGGCCGGTCACGGCGTGATAGATACCGAGCTCGGGCGTGTAGGCGTAACGGCTGCCCTCGGCGGTACCGGCGGCATCCTCGGTGATCTCGTAGCGGACGTGCGACCAGCCGCGCAGCGCCGACGCGAGCTTCGCTCCGGTGCCGGGCTCGTCCGCCCACGAGACCTCGGTGCGGTAGCTGCCCGGCTGGGCCGGCTGCGGTATCCACTCGAGCTGGGGTCGGTTCGACAGCACCCCCGCGATGGCCCACTCGACGTGCGGGCACACAGCTGAGGGCGCGCTGTGGATGTAGATCACGCCTCGGGTCTGCATACGTCACCTCGTCGGTCGTTGCGGGTTCGGTCGTTGCGGTGGTGCTCGGCACGATTCGCCTTCCCCAGCGATCTGCCTGCAACGTCGTTGCCCGGATACGAGATCCGTCGATGTGTGGCGTGGGACGTGTTCGGTTTTTTCGTACTGTTCCATCGAACGAGCGACTGCCTAGCTCATCGCTCCTGACCCATTGTGCCCATGAATCACACAAGTGTCACGCGTAACGCTCGGTGAGTGGTGCGTCACGTGTGGCGATCGGGCCGGGGCGATCAGGGCAATCGTCCGAAGAACGCGAGCGAGAAGCACATCGCACAAATCGCGGCGAGCAGCGCCAGTCCGACGAACCTCGACGTGATCTCCTTCTTCTGGAACGTGTAGCCGACCGACGAGCCGATGTCGCGGTAGACCTCCTGCAGCTGACCGAGCGACTGGGCGCTGTAGTACTTACCGCCGGTACCGGTCGCGATCTGTCGCATCGACTCCTCGTCAGCGGGGACCGGCGCCGAAATCCCGCCCTCGGACACCGTGCCGTACGGCGTCCCGAACGAGATCGTCGACACCGCGATCTTCGCCGCCGCGACGACCGCGATGGCACTCGACAGCGAGCGGCCGGCGGTCCGTGCACCATCGGAGAGGAGCACGATCCGGGCGGGCGCGGGGTCGTTGGGATGGGCCGGATCGGCGGGCGCCAGCTTGATCGCGTCGAGCGCGCTGATCAGCGCGTCACCCGTCGCGGTCGCGCCACCGAGCTGCAACCCCTGGACACCGGTGACAACCTGCCCGTGGTCGGTCGTCGGCGGAACAACGAGCCGTGGAACGTCGTCGAACGCCACGAGTGCGACGTTGAACCGCTCGGGCAGGCTCTGCGCGAATTCGCTGGCCGCGGTCTTCGCCGCGTCGAGCCGGGTCGGTTTCACGTCCTGCGCCGCCATCGATCCGGAGGTGTCGATGACGATCACGATCGTCGCCCGTTCCTGCGCCACCCGGACGCGCTTCGCCGGTTTGGCGAACGACACCACGAGCAGTGACACCATCGCGAGCGCAAGCAGGGCAGCCACATGGCGTCGCCAGCCCGGCTGTCGCGGCGCGACCTTGTCGAGCAGCGCGACGCTCGCGAACCGCATCGCGTAGTGCCGCCGGCGCCGCTGCATCAACACGTATCCGACCGCGAAGATCGGGACGATCGCGAGCAGCCAGAGGCGGTTCGCGGCGAGGAAACTCATGAGATGTCCACCGGGGCGCTCGGATGCAGAGACGCGGCCGAACGCCGGTAGGTGAGAGCGAATCGTGCGATGTCGGCGACCCAGTCACGGTCGGTCGACAGCTCGAGCTGAGCGGCGCCACAGCGACGCAGCGCGAGCTGCACCCGGTCGTGATGCGCGGTGGCGACCTCCATGAAGTGCTCGCGCACCGAGCGTCGAGCGGTGTCGACCTCCCGGGTCTCACCGGTCTCGGGGTCGGTCACCAGGATCACTCCTACGTTGGGCAGCGTCCGTTCGGCCGGGTCGCTGACCGTCATCGCGAGCACCTGGTGGCGCACGCAGAGACGCTTCATGGCCTTCTCCCACGGAAGCGGCTCCGACTCCGGGGTGAGTAGTCCGTCAAGGAAATCCGAGACCACCAAACGCAGGCCACGACGCGGGTTCGCGCGCGACATCTGCTCGAGGGCGACGGTCAGATCACTCTGCGATCCCTCGGGGTTGCGCGGCTCGTCGAACAGGCTGCGCAGCAGTCCGTGCAGGGCGAGCCGGCCCGACCGCGCCGGCCAGCGGCGGATTCGACCGCGCTCGAGTACGAAGCCGCCGAAGCGGTCGCCCATCTTCATCGTCAGGTAGCCGACGGTCGCCACGCCGGCGATGGCGAGGTCGCGTTTCTCCAGATCCGTCGTGCCGAAGTCCATCGAACCGGAGAGGTCGACCATCGCCCAGGTTTCGAGTTCGCGGTCGGAGATCACGTCACGGACGTGCGGTTGAGTGGTGCGGGCGGTGACGGCCCAGTCCATCCGGCGGACGTCGTCCTCACCCGGGCGGTAGAGCCGTGCCTCGGCCAGCTCCGAGCCCGGGCCGGGGAGGATGCCCAGGTGCTCGCCGTGCAGGAACCCGTCGAGTCGACGCACGATGGTCAGCTCGAGCCTTCGCAGCGCCGCTTCCGGCGACTGCCGGGCCTTGCGCTGGGCGGCGGTGAGGGGCCCGTCGTCGGCCGCTGCACCACGGGACATCGCGAACGGTCCGGACGTGGGTGCGCCGGAGCTCACGAGTACTCCGGGCGCTGACCCGCGGGCTGCGCCGGTGCACGGCCGCGCCACACCGGCCGGGGCGGCGGGACGACCTGGAGCAGACGGTTGATCACGGCCGGGGTCTCGATGCCCTCGGCGACGGCGTCGAAGGTCAGGATGAGCCGGTGCGGCAGGACGTCGTGGGCGATGTCCTGCACGTCCTGTGGAAGCACGTAGTCGCGCCCCCGCACGAGCGCCATCGCACGCGAGGCGGCGATCAGGCCGAGACTGGCGCGTGGGGACGAGCCGTTCGCGATGACCCCGTCGAGTTCCGCCAGCCCGTACTCGGTCGGCTTGCGGGTGGCCATCACGATCCGCACCACGTAGTCCTGGACGAGGTCGTGCACGAACACCCGTTCGGTCAGCGCCTGCAGGTCCCGGACCTGTTCGGGGTTGAGCACCGGCCGCGCGTGCGGCGGGTCGACCGCCATCCGGTCGATGATCATCTTCTCCTCGACCGCATCCGGGAGGGGAACCTCGACGAGCATGAGGAACCGGTCCCGCTGGGCCTCCGGGAGCGGGTAGACGCCCTCGGACTCGATCGGGTTCTGCGTCGCGATGACGATGAACGGGCTGGGCAATGGGTGTGTCTCGCCGCCGATCGACACCTGCTTCTCGGCCATCAGCTCGAGCATCGCGGACTGCACCTTCGCGGGTGCGCGGTTGATCTCGTCGGCGAGGACGAAGTTCACGAACACCGGCCCGAGTTCGGTCGAGAAGCCTTCCTGGCTGGGGCGGTAGATACGGGTACCGACGATGTCGGACGGCACCAGGTCGGGGGTGAACTGCAACCGGGCGAACGACCCGCCGACGACCGTGGCGAACGTCCGGACCGCCAACGTCTTGGCCGTACCCGGGACCCCTTCGAGGAGGCAGTGTCCCCTGGCGAGCAGCGAGACCATCAGCTGGTCGACCATGTGCTGTTGGCCCACGATCACCCGGCGTACCTCGGCGATGGCCTTGGCGATGGCGTCCGGTGACGTCCGCCCGGCTTCGGCCGGCCGGGTTGCGGTGTCAGAACTCGACATGCGTCGGACTCCTCGAGGTGGTCGACGGGGGATGTGCCCTCATTTCATCAGAATCCCGCACACGCCCGCAGAAACAGCCAGCTGGACGAGCGTCCGCGACCGGATGGATCGACCGGACGCGCCCTGCAGGGCGTACCGCCGCAGGACAGAGGGTGTAAATGGGTTGACGGCCGGTTCGGCCGTTTGTCACCCTGGGCGGTAGGCGTGGTGTCACGTCGGATCCGAGCGGAGACAGGAGGTCGGCGCAATGACCACCTTCACGGGCCGTAGTGCCTCGACCCCGCTCGCAGACCTGGGCGCCTGACCTCGACACCATTCGGAGTCGCGCGCGGGTCGTCCTGACCAGGAGATCCCCACCGTGCACCCCAGCTTCGATTCCCCCGCTTCCGATTCCCCCGCTTCTGCTTCACCCAGCTCGGCGCTCGACCAGTACGACGACGGCTACGAGGACCGATCCGAGCGCGCCGGCCGTCGCCCGCGACGGTCGGAGTTCACCGCACCCGAGCCCGTGCGACGGCGTCATGTCGACACCGCCGCCAACCTCGCAATCGACCCGAACTGGCTTCCGGGCGCCGAACCGGACCGTCCCGACGTCGGCGACCGGTGGTCGACGTTCCATGCCGCTCAGCGGGGCGCCAAAGGCCCCGAACCGTGGCCCGACTGGCTCGTGACCGAACGTGCAGCCGTCGACACCGACCTCGGCATCCTCAAGACCGGCAAGGAAGCCGACGTCTTCCTGCTCGAACGTTCTGTGCCCGGCACCGAGCGGTCCTGTGTGCTCGCGGTCAAGCGCTATCGCGACCTCGAGCACTCGCAGTTCACCCGGGACGCCAGCTATCTCGCCGGACGCCGGGTGCGCGCCACCCGTGACCAGCGGGCGATGGACCGCAAGACGGGCTTCGGACGGCAGTTGCTCGGTACCCAGTGGGCCAGCGCCGAGTGGGGATACCTCCGCACGCTGTACTCGGCCGGCGCCCCCGTCCCTTACCCCGTCCAGCTGGCGGGCGCCGAGCTGATGATGGAGTACATCGTCGGGCCGGACGGCGAAGCGGCACCCCGGCTCGCGCAGACCCGTCCCGGCCACGACCAGCTCGTCGAGCTGTGGGACCAGTTGCGCGACACCATGCTGATCATCGCCGAACAGGGCTGGGCGCACGGGGACCTGTCGCCGTTCAACCTCCTGGTCGCGGGTGACCGGCTGGTGCTCATCGACCTGCCTCAGGTGATCGACGTGGTCGCCAACCCGGACGGAGCGACGTTCCTCGCACGCGACGTCCACAACGTCAGTTCGTGGTTCACCCAACAGGGGCTCGACGGCATCGATGAGCAGTCCATGGTCGCCGACCTGCTGGCGGCGGCCGGGATGCGGTGAGCGACGTGCCCCTCGCCGCAGCAGGGCCGTAGGTTTGGCCGCATGTCCAAGAAGCAGATCGTCACCGACAAGGCCTTCACTCCCGTCTACGCCTACTCCCAGGGCATCGTCGCGAACGGGTTCGTCTACACGTCGGGCTTCGGCCCGCACGATCCGAAGACCGGCGAGGTCATCGGCGACTCGATCGAGGAGCAGACGGTCGCGACGCTCGCGAACGTCAGCGCGGTCCTCGCGACCGAGGGGCTCGACCTTTCCGACGTCGTCAAGGCCACCGTGCACCTCGCCGACCTGAAGTCCGACTTCCCCGGCTTCGACAGCGTCTACTCGGCCAAGATGCCGGCGCCGTACCCTGTCCGCACCACGGTCGGGTCCGTCCTGGCGGGCATCAAGGTCGAGATCGACGTCGTCGCGGCGGTGCGTCAATAGGCTGTCGCACCGATGTTGGTGTTCGGCCACCGCGGCGCCCGCGCCGAGGCGCCGGAGAACACAGTGGCCGGCTTCCGGTATGCGCGTGACATGGGGTTGACCGCCGTCGAGTTCGACGTCCGGCTCACCCGCGACGAGCGCCTCGTGGTGATCCACGACAAGACGGTCGACCGGACGACCGACGGCACCGGAGCGGTCTCCGAGCTGACCTACCGGCAGATCGCCGGCCTCGACGCTCGCGGCTCGTTCGCCGAGTGGCCGGAGCATTGCCGCGTCCCGACGCTGCGCCAGACGCTCGAAGCGACGGAGAATTTCGACGAGCTGGCGATCGAGGTCAAAGCCGACCGGCCGGCTCGGCTGGTGCGGCTGATCCCCAAGCTGGTCAGGGAGATCCGTCGTCAGCACGCTGATTCCCGGGTCGTGCTGACCTCGTTCGACGTCACCGCACTTGCCGTCGCCCGGGAGGTCGCACCGCAACTCCCCCGCGCCTACATCGGCAACTGGGACAGCACGGCGGCGTTGACAGTGGCCCGACTACTCGAATGTCAGCAGGCTGACATGCAGATGTCGACGGCCTCCCCGGAGATCGTCGACGCCGCACAGCAGGCGGGGATGCGGGTCGTCGGGTGGCCGTGCAACTCCGAAGCCGACCTGGCGACGTTGATCGGATGGGGCGTCGACGCGGTCACCACCGATGTTCCGAGCACGTTCCTCGGACGCCCGTAGCGATAGACCGCGTCTGTGGCGGCTACCTCAGTGCGAGAGTGCCATCGGTGCCGCCGATGACGCGTGCTCGTCGTCGACCGGCATCACCAGCCCACGCGGCGTCACTCCGAACACCAGGATGACCGCCGCGAGCCCGAAGCAGCCCACCATGATGATGCCCATCGGCAGCGCGGTGGCGGACCCGACCAGACCGACCAGCGGCGCGGCGAGCGCGCCGACCAGGTTTTGGCTGGCACCCATGAACGCCGCGGCGGTGCCGGCCGCGTCGCCGTGGCGAGATAGCGCGATCGCCGGCGTGTTCGGGAATGTCAAAGCCAGGAACGACATCATCAGCCAGATCGGTACGAGCACCCCGAACAGGCCACCGAAGGACGTGGCCGCGGTGAGAACGAGCAACGCGGCCGACCCGAAGCAGCCGACGACGCCGGTGATAAGCATGGTGCCGGGTGCGAACCGCTTGAGCAGCGGCACGTTGACCTGGGTCATGACGATCATTCCCGCCGCTCCAGCGGAGAACGCGAGCCCGAACTGCTGCTCGCTCAAGCCGAACGAGCCCTGCAGGACGAACGACGATCCGGACACGTAGGTGAACAGCGCCGCGAACGTCAGCCCCTGAACGAAGATCAGGCCCACGTAGACGCGGTCGCGCAGCAACCCGCCCACGGTGGCGATCAACGCACGTGGAGTCGAAGCGCGCCGACGCGAGGGCGGCAAGGTCTCCGGCAGGAAACGTGCCGTTCCAGCGATCACCAGCGTGCTGATCAGCGCGAGGACGATGAAGATCGTGCGCCAGCCGCTGAACGTGAGGATCGCACTGCCGATGGATGGCGCGAGGATCGGTCCGAGGCCCATCACCAGCATCAGCCGGGACAGGACCTGGGCAGCACGGACACCGACGAAGAGGTCACGTACCACGGCCATTCCGATCGTCGCGGCGGCGGCGGCGCCGAACCCCTGCAGGACTCGCAGGACTCCGAGTATCTCGACGTTCGGCGCCAGCAAAACGGCCAGCGACGCGATGACGTGGGCGCTCACCCCGATCAGCAATGGCCGGCGTCGGCCCAGCGAATCCGAGAGCGGCCCGATGACCAGCATCCCCAGCGCCATCCCGACCATGGTGCCGGTCAGGGTGAGCTGTACGGCGGCCTCGGTCGCGCCGAGCTCCGCGGTGATGCGCGGCAACGCCGGCAGATACATGTCGATGGTGGCCGGCCCGATCACGAGCATCGTGCCGATCAGGAGCAGGAGCTTGACACTCGGTTTGCCGTCGGCCGGCATCGAGAGATGCGAGTCCGACGACCGGCTGAGGGTCGGGGTGTTGGTAGGTGCAGCAGGTCGTGAAACGGGGGCGACCGGGAAAGGTCACTCGCATGAGGCGAATCCTTGGGACAGAAGGCGAACGGGCGGCACCCGGTTGCGGCGACAGCAGTGTCGACACGATCGAAACGTTTCAGTGCTCTCCCGGCGGACCGAACGCATATGTGCGCAGGACCCGGGACGCTGAGGGAAGAACAGCTGGGAGCACCGGTTGGAGTACTTCCACAATGACAGGAACAAGCCCGGAAAGTCAGTGACAATTCCGCTGATGGACTGTTCGGTGAGTCACACAAGGTCGTCGTCACACCGACGTGAGCGGCTACCACGGGGTAGCGAAATCGGCGTTGGCCATCCGTACATCCGTGCGACACTCGCCGTGTCCCGACGCGACTGATCTGGTCAGACGACGCGCTCCCGCTCCTTCCGAGCCTCCGGGCAGCGGAACCGCGTGGTACGGCCGAACATCGGGCCATCGACGCCCTCGCGCGTCGCAGCCACCTGGAGCCTCAGGACGGTCGTCGCACCGGGCTGCACCAGGCGCTGCCGTCAGATCTGGGCCCCGCACACACCGGCAGCTGTCAGACGGCGACTCTCTTGCCGCCGCGCTCTGACAAACCGATCGACGCTGCGCGACGACGCGTGGGTTGCCACCGCCGGTCTGACCGCGTCCGCCTGCACCCCGGGCCGCGCACAGACCGCGACCGGAATTCGAGGAGACATACATGGCCGGTAAGAGCAAGGGTGGCCGCGAGGCCCGCAAGCCCAAGACGCCGACGAAGAAGCCGACCGGCGACGTCATCGTCCCCACCCTCGGTAAGAACCCGGCAGTGCGCCCGCCGAAGAAGTAGCGCAGCCCCAGCGGAATGGAGTGGGCGCGTCGCCACCCGACACGCCGCGCCAAGCGGATGCGCGCGTCCACTCCGAGGCTCGACGTCAGCTCACCGGTGCTCGGCCGCCGAGTCTCAAGCGACCCGCGGGTGCCGACGGAGCCGCGCGGCGAGATCGGCGTTGCGCTGCGCGAACCGCAGCCAGCCCCGCGGGGTGCCGGCCACGCGATCCCGCGCGGCCGGTTCGCCGCACTCACACAGCGTCCAGGTCGCCATGCGTCCCGCCCGGATACCGAACCCGACGAGAAGCCCGTCGGCCCATGCATGGACGTCGACATCGTCGGCCAGCGCGCTCGTCACCTTCTGCTCCGCGACCACCCAGCTGATCGCGGAGCTCTCGGCCTGGATGCGGGCTGCGAGCTCGAAGGCGAGCCGGCCGGCGGCCTCGTCACGGCGCCGGGCGAGTCGCGATTCGATGTCGGCGACCGCGGCCGGTTGCCGTTCGAGAACGGCGATCACGCTCCGAACGAGGAGGTCGCGGTCGGCGGGGACGACACCGCGGGCCTGCGCCATGTCCCGATCCGCGCCACGCAGGTGTGGCGAGGTGTAGGCGATCGGATAGATGCGGTTCAGCGCGGCGGCCGCCAGCCGTGCCTGCGTCCCGCCGAGATACGGCCCGAAGCCGCGCGCCACGCCGGCCGGCCCCGCTTCCGGCGACGTATGCACGAAGCGGACGCCACCTGAGTTCGCGGCCAGGTCGAGCCGGAGGAATGCCGCGCTCTCCGGGCCGCGCGTCCGGTTCCAGCGAGGGAGCGTCCGTTCGAGCAGGTTGTGCTCGAGCCAGGCGGCCTCGTGCTCGGAGTCGCAGACGACCACCTCGACAGCGTCGATGCGCTCGACCATCCGTCGCAGCCGTCGTCGACCACCCAGGTTCGACCAGTAGGACCCGACCCGACGACGGAGATCGACGGCACGCCCGATGTAGAGAACTGCCCCACGGGCATCACGGAAGCGGTAGACACCGGGCTCGGTCGGCAACAACGCGACCGACCCGCGCGCCCCAGGCCGGAGAAGGCGAGGGCTCATGTCGCGCGGCCGACGGCGAACGCGGCGATCTGCTCCAGCGCGGGCCGGTAGCCGTCGGTCGTGTCGACCTCGAGGGTCGGCACGGTGAGAGAGATGTGGACGAACCCTGCGTGTGTCTGGGAGCCGGCGGCGCGGTCCTCGAGCAGCGCGGAGTCAGCGTGCGCGGCCCGCGCGGCGGGGTCGTCGTCGAAGCGACGCAGTATCCGCCCGTTCGCGACGTCCGCATCGACCGAGCAGGCGATCACCCGGATGTCCGCGGTGTCGGCGAACGGTTCGAGGTTGGGCCGCCAGAGCTTGTCCTGGAAGGCGGCCTCGGCCACGACGGTGACCCCGTTGCGGAGCAGAAGGGCCAGAACCTCGAAGAAGGTCGTGAACGTGCGCATGGTCAGCGGATCGCTCGGACTCGGACGAAAGCCAGGGGTCGCGTGAACCATGCCTTCCTTGATCTCGTCGCGGCATATCGCCGGGCAACCCACGTGCCGAGCGAGCACATGAGCCAGCGTCGTCTTGCCGCTACCTGGTGGCCCGCTGACGACGATGAGGCTCGGGCGGGTCACGCCGTGCAGTCTTGCGCGAGTCCCCGCTGGGCTCAACCCGTCGTGATCGCGTGTCGTTGATGGGGCGGGATCTCGCCGCGGCGGTCACTGGGTGGCTTGCTCGTCTCGATCACCTCGGCATCGCCTTCGCCGTCGACGGTCGCCCATTCGAGCAGATTCAGGTGCGAGCCGGCGAAGAGTTCGACGAGGCTCACCGGATCTTGCGCATCGGCCGGCACCTCGAGAATCGTGTAGCGACCCGGACGCTCCGCGACGGTGATCCGGTATCGGGAAAGTCCAGCGTGTGTCGGCGGCAACGCGTGCACTTCCATCACGCGTCCTTCCTCTCGGCGAGACCGGCACAGCGGCGTCACAGGCGTTGTTCGACGCGGTCACCGATACGGATTGGAGTCACACGGTCACATCCCGTGCATGGCGCGAACCGCCACGTCGCGTAGCCACGATCGACCGTACCCGTGATCGTGCCCGCGCCTGCGCCGGGAACCGCTTCCGGTTCACCGTCGCTCCGATCGTCGGTAGGGCAACTCGGCAGGAGTAGACCTCCTCCTGAATCATCCTAAATCATATTATTCATTGTCGAGATGGTCACTTCGACGATGAAACTATGTTCCCGATTCGCCGGCTGCAGGCAGTAGCCGCTCTCGGCGGTCCTGCCCAGCGGTCCGTCGCCTGAGCGTGAACCGGTCGTTCCTGTACGGCATGGGGCACGCTTTCGCCCGTAGACATCGTCACCGCGCGATCACGCAGAGGAAGAAAAACACGCTGAGCAACGATAAGTTACCTATATCGAGCGGTGTGCCTGTCTGGTCGGTGGCGACGTCATGTACTGACGCGCGTGTCTACCGTTTCGGGGGATTTCGATGCAGGACAGTTCGACGCGCACCGCCAAGGCGCCGGCTCTACGGGACCGCGCATTTCGCTGGCTGTGGGCCGCGATCGACGGCGGTCTGTGGATCGCCGCGGTGTGCGGCGCGACCTGGCTGCGGTTCGACTTCGCGCCGAGTGCACTGTTCGCGCCCGGTGTAGTGCGCTTCGCCGTGATAGGTGCTGCCGGCTACGTCGCGGTCGGAGCGGTCATCGGTCCGTATGCGGTCGGGCACCGCCGCGGCTCGTTCGAGGAGACACTCGACATCGCCAGGACGGTCGCGGTCAGCATGCTCGGGATCCTTGCGTGGGTGCTGCTTGCCCGTCCGGCGATACCACGCAGCGTCCCCGTGATGGCCGGCGTCCTCGCCCTCACCGGCATGTTCGCCGTTCGTTTCGTCATACGTACCTGGCGCACGCATCAACGGATCGCGAACGGTGGACAGCGACGGGTCATCGTGTTCGGCGCCGGCGAGGCGGGCAGGCTCCTGCTGATGCGCATGATCAGGGACGTGGACAGCGGGTTCACCCCGGTCGCCGTCCTCGACGACGACCGGGCCAAGGGCCGGTTGCGGGTCGAGGGTCTGCGTGTGCGCGGCACCCGCGCCGCGATGGCGGAGGTCGCCCGTCGATTCGACGCGGGCACGCTGGTCATCGCGCTCCCGATGGCGGAGGCCACGCTGATCCGGGAGCTGACCGAGCTCGCCGAGATTGCCGGTCTCGACGTACTCACGCTGCCGCCGCTGTCGGATCTCCTCGGCGGTCACCCCGACCCCGGCGACTTACGCGAGGTCAACCTGAACGACCTCCTCGGACGCCGCCCGATCGCGATGGACACGACGGTGGTGGCCGAGCAGATCTCCGGCCGTCGCGTACTCGTGACCGGCGCCGGTGGATCGATCGGGTCCGAGCTCTGCCGTCAGATCTCGAGGTTCGGACCGTCCAAGCTCTACCTGCTCGATCGTGACGAGTCAGGGATCCAGGCCACCCAGCTCAGCCTCACCGGTCAGGGCCTGCTCGAGGGCGACGAAGTGGTGCTGGCCGATATCCGCGACGCCGCGTCGATGAACGGCATCCTCGCCGCGACGAAACCCGACATCGTCTTCCACGCCGCCGCGCTGAAGCACCTGCCGCTGCTCGAGCACTATCCGTTCGAGGCCTGGAAGACGAACGTCGTCGGGACCCTCAACGTATTGCAGGCTGCCGCAGCGGCCGGTGTCGGAACCTTCGTGAACATCTCCACGGACAAGGCCGCGAACCCGACCTGCGTGCTCGGCTACAGCAAACGCGTCGCCGAACGGGTCACGGCCGAGTTCGCCCGCAGTCAGCCCGGCCGATACGTCAGCGTCAGATTCGGCAACGTGCTCGGGTCGCGCGGTTCGGTCATCCACGCCTTCACCGCCCAGATCGACCGGGGCGGTCCGGTCACCGTCACCCACCCCGACGTGAAGCGCTTCTTCATGCTGATTCCCGAGGCGTGCCAATTGGTTCTCGACGCCGCTGCGACCGGCGCCGACGGCGAAGTGATGGTTCTCGACATGGGCGAACCCGTACGTATCGTCGATGTCGCACACACACTGATCCGGCGGTCGAGCCGACACGACATCGATATCGTATTCACCGGGCTCCGGCCGGGGGAAAAACTCAGCGAGGATCTGTTCTCCGACGACGAGTACCCTCGCGCGACCGCGCACCGGCTCATCTCCAGTGTGCACGTACCCGCCATCGGCGGTCGGGAAGTCGAGGCCGCGCAGCCGCACGACCACGCCTCCGCACTCGACTGGATGCGTAACGAATCGCTTCGAGCGCTGGGGAAAACCGCTCATGCCGAACGGACCCGGGTCACCCACGCCGTCGACCTCGACCTCGATCGCCGACGCGCCCACGAGCGGGCACTGTCCGAGACCATGGACTCGACGTGATCGCATGCGACCGCCTCGGGTCTGCTTGATGAGGTGCAGAGACAGTGCTTCACTTGATTCAGCAATCGTCACCTTGTCGAACCGGTGGCCGCTCGACCCGCCGAATCGACGATGCCGACAAATGTATTTCGGATCATCCGGGCGAAGTGATAGCGCCCGACATAGGTAATCCTCCCGACTTTGTCATTCGCGACATCCGGGCGATCCAGGTGTGTATCTGCGCTGCACGAGCAACGGGGGAACTATGAGAACCGATCGAGAGCGACGACAACACCTGTCGGCATCGCACTATCTCGACTTCACGGCTGCGAACGCGACGTTGCACCACACCGTCGCGCTGGCCGTCGAACGCCTCGGATTCGCGGTCGGACTCGTCAACATCCTCGACGCCGACACGCAGCACACCGTCGCGGCGGTCGGAGCACCGCTCGACAGCGTGGCGCGGGCCGGAACGATCTGCGACGGAGTCGTACGCGGTGGCCGGCCGGTCGCGGTGGGGCGCATCGAGCGGCGGTCGGCTAGCGTGCCCGGCGCCCGGGCGTATGTCGGCGTTCCGATCACGGGACGCGAGGGCGTCGTGGTCGGCACGTTGTGCCTGCTCGACAGCCGGCCGCACGTGGTGTCGCACGAGCAGGTGACCGCCCTGACCCATCTGGCCGGCGTCGTCGAGGACCAGCTCGAGATGCTCAGACGGCGGGGACGTGGTCCCGTCTCTACCGGCACCGCCGCGTCAACGCTGGCCGACGCCGTGGACCGGCGCGAGATCGTGCCGTTCTATCAGCCGCTCGTCGACCTCGGTACCGGCCGCGTCGCGGGTTTGGAAGCCCTGGCCCGATGGGCGCATCCAGAACGCGGACTTCTCGCGCCAGCAGACTTCATCCCGCTCGCCGAGGACACCGACATCATCCTCGAACTCGACCGGCTGATCATCGGTCGGGCCTTCGACGACGTCGTGCCGTGGCTCGACAGCTACCCCGATCTCGGCGTGTCGGTGAACCTGTCGAGCAGGCACTTCGAACGCCGTGACGGGGTCGAGTACATCCGCGTGCTCGCCGACGCAGCTGCGATCAATCCGTCCTCGGTCGCGATCGAAGTCACCGAGACCGTGATCCTCGCGGCTGATCCGGGCGATCGGAGTCAGGTGATCGATCTTCGCGATGCCGGCTTCCGCATCGTGCTCGACGACTTCGGGACCGGCTTCTCCACGTTCGAGCATGTCCTGCGTCTGCCCATCGACGGGCTCAAGCTCGATCGCGCCGTCACTCAGCAGCTCGGCACCCGTGCCGGCGACGCCGTCACCCGTGCCCTCGTCGGGTTGGCCCGTGATCTCGAACTCGCGCTGGTGATAGAAGGCGTCGAGACTCGCGTCGAGGCCGACATCGCCCAACGACTTGGCTGCGGTCAGGCACAGGGTTACCTGTGGTCGGTACCGGTGCCTGCCAGCGAGGTGCCGGCAATTCTCGGGGTGAACCACTGGCATCCGGAGCTGAGCACCGTCGTCCCGAGCCCAGCTGACGGACTGGACCGCACCAGCGCCGCCTGAGCCGGCACCGACAGGTTCGACGCCACGCCCAGCCGGTCGCCGATTTGCACCGACGGCGATCCTAAGCTCGCGTCGTGGACACCCCCAGGCTCTCCCATCGTCTCGGTGCCGAAGCACTCGGCACCTTCTGGCTCGTCTTCGGCGGCTGCGGCAGCGCGATCCTCGCGGCCAAGGTCCCGACCGCCGACGGCAAGTTCAACATGGGCATCGCCTTCGTCGGTGTGGCGCTCGCCTTCGGCCTCACAGTTCTCACCATGGCCTACGCAGTCGGCCACATCTCCGGCGGTCACTTCAACCCCGCGGTCACCGTTGGCCTCGCCGTAGCGAAACGCTTCACCTGGAAAGACGTGATTCCCTACGTCATCACCCAGGTGGTCGCCGGCACCGCCGCTGCCGCCATCCTTTACCTCATCGCCTCCGGCAAGGATGGCTTCCACGCCAAGAACAACTTCGCCGCGAACGGCTACGGGGACCATTCACCCGCCGGATACGGGTTGCTCGCAGCACTGGTCGTCGAAGTCGTTCTCACCGCTTTCTTCTTGTACGTCATCCTCGGCGCCACCGACGGCCGTGCGCCGGTCGGGTTCGCGCCCATCGCGATCGGCCTGGCGCTCACCCTGATCCACCTCATCTCCATCCCCGTCACCAACACGAGCGTCAACCCGGCCCGCTCCACCGCGGTCGCCTTCTTCGCCGGCGCCGACGCACTCGGGCAGCTCTGGTTGTTCTGGCTGGCCCCGCTCATCGGCGCGGTGATCGCAGGCTTCACCTACGCGAAGATCACCGGCGAACGCAACGCCGCCGAACTGGCCGGCGAGCTTCGCGAGACCCCGGATCCGGCCTGAGCCGGCTGAGTCAGACGACTCCGTCGGTCTCGACAGCGGGAACGGCCTGACCGGTGGCGGTCCTGAAGATCTGTTCGACCTGATCGGCGAAATACCGACGGTGGTGCCCCGGCTCGTCGAACGCCACGAGCTTGCCCGACGCGCCCCAGCGAAAGACCGTCACATCCCGCACACCGAACATGTCGGCGACCTGACGGGTGGTGAGAAGTCGGCGTTCCTTGGGCTTGTCGGCCATCTGATCGTCTCCTGTGTCAGCGCGCCCGATGTCTACCGTGCAGGCACTGGCCCGCGCACAGGGATCAGTACAGACGCTAGGCGCTCGGGAGGATGTTCTCAAGCGAGTCAGAGTTTCGGGGCGCCGCCCGGCACGAGCGGTCGTGCAAGGACAGCAACGAGAAATTGCGAGAGCTCCTGCCTGAAATCGTCCGGCGAGGGCGAGCAACGCTCGGCCTCCTGATCGCCTCGCCCGGTCTTCGTCGATCGGGCGGCTGCGAAGCTTCCAGACGGCGAGAACGAGCGCTTCGCGACTGCCGAAGCGGTAGGTCACCGCCGAGTGGTTGCGATGCCCCGCCGCCCTGACGATGGCCTGGTCGGTCGCGTGCTGCGGCCCATCGATGGCGATCACACGCTCAGGCGCCTCGAGCAACCGGGTGACGCCGTCCGAACGTCTGTCCACCGCTACCACGGTTCCGTCGGTGAATCTCGAACTCCCCGAATCGGCAGATACGCCTGCCCAACAGTTGCTCGACTCTACTGACCATGCGCAGCCTCGTGGCAGCACTCGCGCACGATCGCCGACGACTCAGGAGCCCCCGGCCCCGTCGGCGCCGCCCTGCGACGAGAGCTCGTTTAGATCGTCGTCGGACCGATCGGCCCGATCGTCGCGCGATCGGTTGCGTTCGATGAGCTGCCCGGCCGAGGCGTGCACGTTCTGGTCGTTCGAGCGCGAATCGCGCTCGAGCACGGCCAGTGCCTGCTCGACCGTGAGGTTGTAGCGCTCCATCAAGACGCCCTCGGCGCGCCCGATCACGGTGCGGATGTCGAGTGCGAGCGCCATGTCGTCGAGCTCGACACGGTCGTCGCGGTCTGACGCCGTGCTCTTCGCCACGACCCGCCCGTCGACCTCAGCCGCATACACATCGGCCTCGTCGGCGCCGGTATCGGCCACCGACACAACCTCGGTCTCGACGGGTGACGCCGCCACCTCGGTCAGCTTTGGTGGAAGCCCGACGGCTCCGCGGGGCTGGCCGGGGTCCATCTCGGCGAGGATGCGGCGGATCACCTGGGAATCGAACCGACGATGGCCACCGGCCGTCCGGTAGGACGGGAGGCGTCCGGTGCGGCACCAGTAGTGAATGGTCTCGCGGCTGACGTGGAAGAGCTTGGCGACCTCGGAGGTGACGAGTAGGTCGCTCAGCGGCTCGGCACGAGAGGTCTGTGGAGCGGCGTCCATCGACCCGCGTGAGCCGCTCGGACGCGGGTCGACCGCGCCCGGTGTGGCAGCCGTCAGGCTGGTGACGATGCTGTCGACGGCTGCCGTCAGGTCGTCCCTGTTCTGTTCGCGGAGAAGGTCCTGGGCGACCTCGGCCAACTGGGCGTCCGCGCGATCGGATACCGCCATGCCCTCGTCGGTCAGCCGGATCACGATGCGACGCTTGTCGACGGGATCACGTGTGCGGTCGATGAGCCCGGCCGAACTCAGCCTGTCGACGACCGGCGTGGTGCTCCCCGGGGCGAAACCCAGCCACGCGGAGAGCTCACCGGTGGTGGTAGCACCCTGCCGCAGCCTAATGACCGCGGCGAGGTCGGTAACAAGGATGCCGAGCTCGTCGGCGACGGACAGCCGGAAGGAAGCTGCGGCCACGAGAAGGCCTGCGAGCTGCACACTCAACTGTTCCATACCTGCGAGCCTACGCACTCCCGTCACGCGCGTGGTCACAGTTCGCTTCACAAACGCCACTTTTGTGCCCAGTAAACACACGGTGACATCCGAAAATCAGCCCTATGTCGTCAAAGATCGCTCAAACGCTCGACCGTCGGTTCAGCGACCGTTGCGTTTGCGCCGGGCGACGACCACCGGCGAACCGCCGACGTCGCACAGCACGCGTGCCCCCAACGGCGCGACCAGGCGGAACGTCACCGCCTCGGTGTTCGCATCGCCGGCGGCAGCGCCACCGACCGAGGGCCCGAACGCCACCGAGCTGTCGGTCTCCAGGACGTCAACTGCGGTCGATGCCGCAGCGGCGTCCCGCGTGAGCCAGGGCGGCTTGAAGTCGACTCGGACGGTGAGTCCGTCGCCCAGCAGTCTCGCGTAGCCACCGAGCGGATGGACAGACGTGACGGACTCGGTCGAGGGGTAGGCCGACGCTTGGGATTCGGCGTCCATCACATAGCAGATGCCGTCGATGCCCGTGATCGACAGCAGCCAGGCGGGCAGCTGCCGACCGCCGCGATCGGTGCCGAACCCCATCGAGCTCGGGGTGGCCGACATCACCCGGGTCTGCGACTCCGAATGGTCACTCCGAACGAGCCCGGCCCGTCGCATCGCGTCAACCGCAGCGGCCGGAACCGAGTCTTCGACCCCCAGAAGACCGGCTTCGACGGCGGCCCTGGCGTCGCCGGTGACGAAGGTGCCCACACCGACCGGCTTGCTCGTGAGCACCAGCGGCCGTGGATGTGCAGTCGTCGGGAACTCACGCCACTTGGCGGCCGCGAACGCCAACCCCGACGGCGCCTGCGAGATCATATGCGTCACCCTAACCGCGGCCGCGCCACGTCGTGGCCCGTCGACAGATGTCGACCGTCGGCTATTGCCCACCATTTGGATAGGAATTGACGGTGACTGTGCGACGTTGACACGCTGACACCGCCCACACGTCTGGGCGGGATTCTACGGATTCCGGGAGTAGAAGAATGCATCGCCGTCACGTCGCCGGCCACCCCGCTGTTCCGGGTGGCAGCCCGGTCAGCCTGGTGATCCGTCGCCACGTCGACTTAATACGGCTCGACAGTTCGCTCTGCGCTTCAGGTCGCTGACCGCTCCCCCGCACGGTCGCCCGCACATGGCTGCACCGGTAGATCCACCCACCATCGGAGACCCCTCTTGTCTGATTCACCGCTGTCGGCAGTGCAAGCCGAATCCGTACGCGGGGTCGCCGCAGACCGTCGCCGACACCATCGAGCGCTACTTCCCCGCCGGTGCGTACGACGGCCACGTGTCGTTCCGGGTGACCGACGACCTGGACACCTTCATCGAGCGGGTCCTGCCCATCCTGCAGGCCAAGGGCATCTTCCGCACCGAGTACGAATCCACCACCCTGCCTGGCAACTCGGCCTCCCGATCCCGGAGAACCGGTACACAAAGGCGCGCCGCGAAGCCGTCGAGGCGGCTCAGGCGTCGGTGCCCGACGAGGCAGCAGTGTCCGAAGTGTCCGACGCCGCCACGGAGTTGGTCCACGCCTGAACCCGCTGAGGTGAACGCTCGGGCCCGAGCCCGGTCGGTGGGACCGATCGTCCGTTACCGTTCACCAAGCGGCTCTCCGAGGAATCGAGGTCGAAGCGTGAATCAGCAGGTGGACGTCCTCGTCGTAGGTGGTGGCGCCATGGGATCGGCCGCCGCATGGCAACTCGCCAAGCGGGGTGTCGATGTCGCGCTGCTCGAACGGTTCGAGCGGGGCCACACGAACGGCGCCTCGCACGGCACGTCGCGGATCTTCCGCTTGTCCTACGCCGACCCGATCTACATCCGGCTCGCTCAGCAGGCATTGCGGCAATGGCGCGAACTCGAGGCCGAGACCGGGACACGGCTTCTCACGATCACCGGCGGTGTCGACCACGGCGACCATCCGCATCTCGACGACCTCGCCGATGCACTGGACGCGGCCGACGTCGAACGGGCCTGGCTGCGCCCGGACGAGGCCGTCGAACGCTGGCCAGGAATGCGTTTCGACCGGCGGGTGCTGTTCTATCCGGACAGTGGACGACTTCACGCCGACCATGCGGTGAGCGCCCTCCAATACGCGGCCGTCGGACGCGGTGCGCTCGTTCGGCACGGCGTTCGCGTCTTGTCCATCGAGGAAGCCGGTGAGGACAAGGTGATTGTCCATACCGGGTACGACACCTACCAGGCGCGCCGGGTGATCGTTGCCGCGAATGCCTGGGTGCCGGAGCTCGTCGGATCGCGGATCCCGCTTCCGCCGCTGCGCGTCACTCAGGAACAACCCGCACACTTCGCGGCGCGCACGCCAGACGACGCGTGGCCCAGCTTCGGACACCTTTTCCCAGATGGATCGGTCGGAGCCGAGGCGTTCTACGGCAGTATTTACGGGCTGGACAGCGCAGACGCCGGCGTCAAGGTCGGCTTTCACGGTGGCGGCCAGGTCGTGGACCCGGACCGCCGGGACTATCACTCCGAACCGCGACAACTGGCCGCGCTGCGCGAGTACGTCCGGCAGTGGCTCCCAGGACTCGACGCCGACGACTTCGACCCGATCAGCTGCACCTATACGACCACGCCGGACTCGAACTTCGTCCTCGACCGCCACGGACCGCTGGTGGTAGCGACCGGCTTCTCGGGGCACGGCTTCAAGTTCACCCCGGCGATCGGCACGATTCTCGCCGACCTTGCCGTCGCTGGCATCAGGCCGGACCCCAGGTTCTCGCTACGCACTCGATCCGCGTTGCGCGCCGACTAGGTGATGCGGCGGCCGCGGCAGGGTGTTATTGGTGTCGGCCGCACGGAACGCATCGATAGCGAGGAAGGCGAAACGTCGTGCCGCGGCTTCCCGGGTCTGGGGTGCGGCCGAGAACAATCCCCGCCCCGCAAGCAGAATCAGCACCAGATCGTCGATGACGAAGTCGCGACGGAGACTGCCGCTGCGCTGCGCGCGGGTGGCGAGTTCCTCGAGTAGGCGTAGGAGTACCGAGCGATGGCGAGCGAACATCGCGGCCGCCGGATTGGCGGACATGAAGGCGTCCACGAGCCCTGGTTGCGGGAGGTTTCTCAACTGACAGCGGCGCCGAACCACTTCCCTATCCGGGTGGCGAGATCGGCCTGGTCGTCGCCGATCCAGGCGACGTGTCCGTCCGGCCGCAGCAGCACTGCTGGAACATCCAGTTCCGGGCTGGTGTCGACGATGTGGTCGATCCGATCGGCCCAGCCGGTGACCGAGAGCCGGCCGGTCTGGTCGAGTAACAAACCGCGGCCCTTGTGCATCAGCCCGTAGAGGCGCCCCCGCTGCAAGCCGATATCACGAAGACGCCGGCCGAGCAGGGCAGGTCCCTCACCGAAGTCGTAGCGGATCCCGATCGCGGTGATCTTCTCGATCAGATACCGGTTCACGTCCTCGAAGTCCATCAGCTGCGACATCAGGCGGCGCACTGCCTGAGGTCCCGGCTCTGCGGACATCAGCTGCATCTGCGCGCGGGTGTTGTCCAGCACGTCGGCGGCCACCGGATGTCGTTCGGCGTGGTAGCTGTCCAACAGCCCTTCCGGTGCCCAGCCGTTGACCTCACCGGCCAGCTTCCAGCCGAGGTTGAACGCATCCTGGATGCCGAGGTTGAGCCCCTGCCCGCCGGTCGGAGGATGAATGTGGGCGGCGTCGCCGGCGAGGAGTACCCGGCCCCGTCGGTAACTCTCGACCAACCGGGTGGCGTCGCCGAAGCGGGAGAGCCAGCGCGGTGAATGCACACCGAAGTCGGTGCCGGCGAATACCCGCAGCTGCTGCTTCACCTCGTCGAGGGTCGGCGGGACCGAGCGATCCTCGGCTACCCCGTCGGCCGGCACGACGATGCGATACACGCCGTCCCCGATCGGTCCCGCGCCGAAGCGCAGTTGGGTCTTGCGCACTTCCGCCATCACGCCGGCCACCGTGGCCGGCGCGGCCGTCAGCCGCATCTCCCCCAGCAAAGTGTCGACCCGGCTGGGTTCGCCGGGGAAGCCGATGCCAAGCAGCTTGCGTACGGTGCTGCGGCCGCCGTCGCAGCCGACGAGGTAGCGCGCGTGCAGCTCGGTGCCGTCCGCCAGTTCAGCGGTCACTCCGAGGTCGTGCTGGCTCAGGGCGACCAGCTCGCCGCCGTACCGGATCTCGGCTCCGAGTTCGAGAGCGTGGTCGGTCAGAAGTCGGTCGGTGCTGGTCTGCGGGATCCCGAGGACGTACGGATGTGCGGTGTCGAGCCGGTCGGGCGTCGGTTTGGCGATACCGGCGAAGAACCCACCGACCGGGTACTGCTTCCCCATGGCGAGGAACCGCTCCAGCAGACCGCGCTGATCCATCACCTCGATGCTCCGCGCGTGCAGGCCGAGCGCGCGGGCGACTTTCGTCGGCTCCGCGTCCTTCTCCAGCACGACCGCTTGGACGCCTTGCAGCAGCAGCTCGGCGGCCAGCATCGAGCCCGTGGGTCCACTCCCGACCACGATGACGTCAATCATCGATCTCCATTCGACGGAATCGAATTGCCTCGGGCGAGGAGTCTGCGGTGTGACCGGGGCCTTGCCGCAAGGCCCACTGTCAGCTATACGTTAGAAGTGGCGGAAGGCACGTCGATCCGGCACCGCCGTAGCTCAGCACCCTGATATCCGTCGGCAAACGTGCGGAGCGCAGGGGGTGTCGTGACCGCCCTGGCCCGCGCCGACGCCGATGCCGTCAGTCAGTCGTAGGTGCAGGTTGCGAACCGAGTACGCCGTTGATGCAGCTGAGTCTGAGCCGCGCCTTCGTCGCTCTCGGGCCGCCGGCGTCGCCCATCGTCGAGCGAGCGAAAACCGATCGTGACGATGGGGTACGCGCGCACGCCATCGCCACCGAGCACCTCATGCAGGTTGCGGACAAGGGATTCGACGACGCGAATGCCGAAGCCCAACGCGTCATTGCGATTCTTGGCGCACCACTCATCCCGGAGTGATCCCTGCTGGGCCAGCCGCTCACATGTCGCGGTTGGCGCGCCAGGCACCAGCAGAAAGGAGCACCACAACGAAGGTTGCAAGTTCGAGGCAGGCCATCAGGACCGATGGCGTGCGTGGGCCGTTCGGGCCTGTGGGTCGGTGAGTGCTTACGAGTGCGTCGGCGGCGTTGACGAGGAGCCAGCGGTCAGGAACGTAGCTGAGGCTCTCGACCGCTCGCGCGACCGGCCAGGCCAGGAACACCATCGCGAACATGACGGTGAGCGAACCGGCGGTATGTCTGATGATCGCGCCGAGACCGAACCCGACGAGGATCACGACGACCATATAGGCGCCTGCGCCGAGCACGGCCCGGAGCACGTGGGGGCCGGACAGAGCGACATCGAGGTGTCGTTCCTTCACAGCGTGTTGTCCGAGGACGAAGGCGACGAACGCCGACGCACCACAGATCGGCAGCACGAGCACGATCAGCACGGCCACCTTCGCGGCATACACCCGTAGTCGCCGAGGGCTCGCAACCAGAGTGGAGCGAATTGTTCCGGTCGCATACTCGGCAGTGACGACCAGGACGCCCAAGGCCCCGAAGGCGAGCTCGGCGAACTGGAAGCCCGAGAACGAGTCGCCAACCGGGTCGAAGGCTGCCCGATCCTGCGGGTCGAGCTCGGCCCAGTGGTGAGCGGTCGAGGACATCTCCAGCACGCCGACCCCGAGCCCGACAGCGACGGCCACCACGATGACGACGTACGTCGAGGGAAGCGAGCGGAGCTTGAGCAGCTCAGATCGGAGCAGTGCGCGACTCATCGAACGCGTCCAGTCGTGTGACCGCTGGTGAACTCGCCCATATCGCGGGTCAACTCGAGATAAGCCTGTTCGAGCGTGGCTCCGCCCCGCGCGGTCAGCTCTTCGAGGGAAGCGTCGGCGAGCAATCGACCGCGGCCGATCACCACGAGGTGACCGGCGCTGAGCGCCACCTCGGCGATCAGGTGACTCGAGACCAACACGGTGCGGCCGTCGGCGGCGAGCGCTGACAGCAGACCGCGGAGCCAGATGATCCCTTCCGGATCGAGGCCGTTGTTCGGCTCGTCGAGGATCAGGATCTGTGGGTCACCGAGAAGCGCGGCGGCGATCCCCAGGCGCTGTTTCATCCCGAGCGAGAACCGGCCAACCCGTCGTCCCGCGACACCTTCGAGCCCGGTCATATCCAGAACCTCCCGCACCCGCGCCTTCGGCAGCCGGTTGGCGGCAGCCATGAACCCGAGGTGGTTATGGGCGCTGCGGGCCGGATGGAAGCCATTCGCATCCAACACCGCCCCGACCACCCGCAGGGGATCGCGGATCTCCCGGTACGCGCGACCGTCGATCAGGACCCGGCCGCTGCTGGGAGTACAGAGCCCCACCATGGTTCGGATCGCGGTGGACTTGCCGGCCCCGTTCGGCCCGAGGAAGCCGGTGACGACGCCGGGTTGGACCTCGAAGCTGAGCTCGTCGAGTGCCCGGGTGGGTCCGAATCGTCTGGACAGGTGCTGGACCTGGATCATGCGTGTCCTTCCGGTGAGGCTGACCGCTGGTGACCACGAGCGTGGCGTGCCCCCGCGCCGGATACATCTGGCTGTAGGCGGACTTGGCGTCCGTCCCGGCACGCTCGACCCGCCTGCGCGGGTCGCTCGTCTGCCCGAAGTCCTAGGTCCACAGGCAGACGACGCATCCTCCGTTGCAGAACTACGCTGACCCGATGAACGCAGGCCAGCCCGCAGCTCCGTTGTTGGCGTGGGTCCGTCCGGTCCAGTGGCTGTTGGTCGACACCGTGACCGGCGTCGGCTACGGACTGCTCGCGTTCGTCGCGCTCGCCAATGGCGCTTCGTCGGGCGGTGAGTGGCTGGCTGCGTTCGGCGGTGCGGTTTGCCTCGCCGTACCGTTGGTGGCACGACGCCGCGCCCCTGAGTTGTCTCTGGCGGTCCTCCTCGCCACGCTCGCACTGATGGTGTTGTTCGCACCGTCGACCACGGTCATGGCGTTGCCGCCGATCGTGCTGGTGCTGTACACGGTCGCCACCGAGTGTCGGTTCGCCACCGCCATCGTGGCACTGGTGGTGACCTGCGCCGCCGTGTTCTTCACCCGCCCGCATCACTTCCTGCACCCCGGCGGGATCATCGTCGCCGTGCCGGTGTTCGCCGGTGCTTGGGCGCTCGGTGCGGCGTTCGGGCTTCACCGACGTCACCTCCGGATCCAGCTGGGACTGCACGATCGACTTCGACAGGCCCAGGTAGGGCGGGCCGAGCTCGAATTGGTCGACCAGCGGGTTCGGATCGCCCGCGAGCTTCACGACGTCGTGGCGCACGGCATGAGCGTGATCACCGTCCAAGCCGGCTTCGCAGGCCTGGTGGTCGACAACCCGGACGAGGTCCGTTCGGCCCTAGGTTCGATCGAGACCACCGGGAGACAGACGCTGAGAGAGATGCGGACACTCCTCGAGGTCCTCCGCGACGGCGCGGACCTCAAGGAGCCGACGCGCTCGCCGGCGTCCCGGTTGGACGATCTGGACGGCTTGGTCGAACGGACTCACGAAGCCGGCGTCGAGGTGGTCCTCACCCGAAGCGGCCCGATCAGGTCACTCCCGGCACTGGTCGAGCTCAACGCGTATCGGATCGTGCAGGAGGCGCTGACCAATGTCATCAAGCACGCAGGTGCGGTCAGGGCGGTCGTGCACGTCGAGTGCGACGACGTCGAGCTGACGATCAGCGTCCGCGACGACGGACCCCCGACGCCAGAAGGCTCGATCGAGCCCGGCCACGGCATTGCTGGAATGCTCGAACGAGCCAGGATCCTGGGCGGGACGCTGCGGGCCGGGCCGTTGGCCGGCGGCGGATACGAGGTCGTCGGCCGGCTTCCCATCTCGCTCTGCCCAGCGACGCCGCGGATGTCGACCACGGGCCTCACGTGATCGAGGTCGTCGTCGCCGACGACCAGGTATTGCTGCGGGCCGGTCTCGTCGGCATCGTCAACACCGCGGACGACATGACCGTCGTCGGGCAGGCCGGAGATGGCAAGTCAGCAGTAGAAGCCACCCGGCTCACGCATCCCGACATCGTCTTGATGGACATCAGGATGCCGGTGATGGACGGCATCGAAGCGACCCGGCAGATCGTCGACTCCACGAACACGAAGGTCCTGATCCTGACGACCTTCGACCTCGACAGATATGTGTACGACGCTCTGCGGAACGGCGCGAGCGGGTTCCTCGTGAAAGACACGCCACCGGCGGATCTGTTGACGGCTGTCCGCATCGTGGCGGCGGGTGACGCGCTGCTCTCGCCGACCGTCACCCGCCGCCTCATCGACAGGTTCGTAATGGGTCATGATCGCGAATCGACCCGACCCACAGTGACCCTCCCTGACGAAGTCACCAGCCGCGAGCGTGAAGTGCTCGCCCTGGTGGCCGCCGGGCACACCAACCACGAGATCGCGCAGGAGCTGAATATTGGCATCGGAACAGCGAAACCCCATGTCGCTCGACTGTTGTCCAAACTCGACGCACGAGACCGGGTCCAGTTGGTCATTCGCGCCCACGGGCTCAAGTAAGCCGTCATCGTGACTCGGCCTTGAAGTCATCATCAATTTCTTTTGCATGCGGCACACCTCGTCGACTCGTACCGGAGCGTCATCAAACCTGGGGTGCTTCACCCTGACCTGGGACTTCACGAGTGGGGGCGGGCGGCGCTCGAACCCGCGACGGAGGGTTTATGAGCCTGATCGGGAGGAGCCTTAGGGAGTCCTCACTAGGGCCCCTGAACTGGGGTTCTGTCCTCGGCCGCTCTCGTGAAATCTGCGGGTTTCAGACCAAGTGCGGACTCAGTGCGGACTTTATGTAAGCATGCTGATCCGTGCTTTCTTGATGTGCCCATCGCGGCTCCCCCGGCCATGATGGGCACTCCACGTCTGCGGCTGTTGTTGGGGAGCGACCGGAGCCGAGGCCGCCCGCAGCGAAGCGAGGAGGGCCGCAGCCGAAGGTCGCGCGCGCCGGCGAAGCCGGCGCCTTGAACGAGTCGAGAGATTTGTAACCGGATATCTGACATGCGGCCGTGTGAGGCGTCCTCAGTTTGAATCCCCGCGTCGTGCCGTCGATGCACGATGCCGGGATGGCACTGGTCGTGACGTCAGTAGTGGAACGGCGGCAAGGGCTCGCCGGCTACCTCGACGTCGTCTGGACGCGTCGTCGTCCTGGCCTCGGTGCTGCTGTGGCCCAACGATGCGCTGATCGGCACCGACAGGAACGAAGTTGGCCGGCATCCTGACTGCGCGCGTCGCCGAGTGGTGGGTGGTCGTCGGCAGGGGACTCAATCGCGTCGTTGAAGGACCGGAACACCCTTCTGGCGGCGTACGTACGCCGTATCCGGGCCGCCGGGTGCCTCAAGCACTGGTCAGCCGTCAGACCGACGACGACCGGCGTCGGGCGTCGCGCCCAGAACGGTAGCGAACATCTGCCTCTCCTCCTCCGGGTCGCGAGGACGGCACGCCTGGTCGCCCTCGATGACCAGGACTGTCACATACGGGTCCAGCACGTCCTCGGGAACTGTGATGGTGAGCTCACCGACCGGATCGGGCACGAGCTGCTCGAAGATGGGCAGCCGTGCACCCCAGTCCAGCTCCCGCCCAGAGGCCAACTCCCTGACAGCGGTCACCTTGCTGGTACGCACCCCACGCAGCGTCACCTTGCCGACCGGATGCATCACGAGAAACGCGTAGGTCTTCGACCGCGAGCGGGTCGATGGACCGTAGAACTGCCACGGCTCGAGCCCGGGCTTCACGTCACGCACGGACTCGCCGTTGCGGGACATCCAGCCAGCGACAATCGCCATTCGCTCGCCCTGTTCTCTCGGCAGCGAGCCGTCGCCGGTCGGGCTGACGTTGAGGAGAAGGTTGCCACCGCGCGACCGAACCTCGACGAGAGTGCAAAGGATTTCGGCAGCGGATTTGTAGTCGGTATCGGTGGGGTTGTAGCCCCACGACTCGTTCATCGTCATGCAGGTCTCCCAGCGGCCGCCCAGGGGCACGCTCGGGACGAACTGTTCAGGGGTTGCGTAGTCGCCGTGCAGGGGCAGTCGGTCGTTCACCATGATCTCGGGTTGGAGCTGACGGATCATCGTGTCGAGGCCGTCCACGTCCCACTCGTCGGCACTTCGCTCCCATTGGCCGTCGAACCACAGCAGGTCGATCTGGCCGTAGTTGGACAGGAGCTCGCCCACCTGACCATGCAGAAAAGCGCGGTACCGGCTCCACGCCTGCGCATCAGGTCGCGGTGGCGTCACGCCCAGGACGTACGGCCGCATGTCGTCCTGCCAGGCCGGATAGTCCGGGTGGTGCCAGTCGGACAAGGAGACATACAGCCCGACCCGCAGACCCTCGGCGCGGAGCGCGTCGGTGAAGTCTCGAACAATGTCACGGCGGTAGGCGGCATGCATGACGGAATGGTCTGAGAGTCGGGTGTCGAACAGGGCGAACCCGTTGTGATGCTTGGCCGTCAACACCGCGTACCGTGCCCCGCACGCTGCCAGTTGGCGAGCAAAGGCACGAGCGTCCCACCGCTGCGGGTCGAACGTCTTGCCCAAGGCGTGATACTCCTCCGCCGTGACGTCCTGACCGTGGGGGAGGGTGAAGACGCCACCCACCATGGGCCAGGAGATCTCCCACCCGGCCTGGCTGGCCGCGTCCCAGTGAACGAAGACTCCCAGACCTGCGGAGTCGAACCAGTGTTCTTGCAGAGGCGCCATGGCCAAGTCCCCTCGTGGGTGAGATGTGCAGTATGGCGTTCGAGTTCAGCTTCCGCGTGGATCTGCGTTGGCCGACTCTATGAGCTGAGCAAAGACTCGACCAACCCTCGACTGCCGCCGGTGCGGCCGGTTGCGATCGATGGTGGCTCGGTCAAGTCCCTTGTAGTGGTGTAGGCGAACCGCCCCAGGTTTTCGGCCGTTCCCAAACGAATTGCGGCTCTCGGGTGAGGGCAGCGTAGTGGGCTTGCTCGTACTCGATTGTCACGCCGGACGCCGGACAACCCGAGGGTCCGCATCGCGCGGTACACCGCCCCGGCGCTGGCGTCGGACAGCGACGTCCGACGCAGGTAGGCGGTCATCTTCCGACGCCCGTAAAGGCCTTCCGGGCTGAGCTTGCGGACCAGGACACCACCGCTGTCGATCTTCAGCGTCCAGGCGATATCACCGCCAGTTCGTCTCCAACTGCGGTAGGTCCGCGCGGCGACCTGACAGCCCTGCTCACGCAGGACCCGGCAGATCGACTCGACCGCGTGGCCCTCAGCCCCTCATTGCGTCGATGAACCCCATGATCAACGGTTGCGGGGTGGGCGCACCCCTTCAGACCTGGGGGTTTGCGAGTGGGGCGAGCGAGGCTCGAACCCGCGACCAAGGGATTATGAGCCTGATCGGGAGGAGCCTTAGGCTGCCCTAAAAGGGCCTCTGACCTGGCCTTTTGTCCTCGTCGGCTCTCGTGAAATCTGGCGGGTTTCAGACCAAGTGCGGACTCAGTGCGGACTGTACGTCAGCTAGCTGATATCTGTACTTCCTTAACGTGCCCATCACGGCTCCCCCGGCCGTGGTGGGCACTTTCACGTTCCCGGATGTTGTTTGTGGAGCGACCGGAGCGGAGGCCGCCCGCAGCGAAGCGAGGACGGCCGCAGCGGAAGGTCGCGTGCGCCGGCGAAGCCGGCGCCTTGAACGAGTAAAGAGATTTGTAACCAAGCATGATTCGAGCTGGCTGTCCTGTGCCAGGTGATGCGCGACAGTTGCGCGCCAACTGATGTGCGACGCCGGGGGTCGAGTCGGCGACTCTGAGGCTGATGTCTCCGTGGGGCGTCAGGCTGAGGGAGGCCGGGATTTGCTCTGATGGTCTTGTCGGTTGTCGAGCAGCGTCTGGGCGCGGTGCTTACTGTCTTCCGAGGCGTCCTGGGCGGGAGCGGTGTACTAGAGACGCGTGGAGTGGACCGGACGGGACCTGGTTAGTGGCCCGTTTGTGGCACGCCCGCGCCGCTTGCTCGTCTTGATCCACGGTTGTCGTTCAAGGACAGCCCTCGCTGCCGACGTTCCCGATGCGCAAGGTGACATTTGACCCACCGTTGACGGTGGTGCCGGCGGCGGGTGTCTGACTGGTGACAGTAAGAGCGCCAGTCGGCGTCGTCGTGGTCACGTTCGCGAACAGTCCGAGCGTCGTGATCTCGCCTAGGGCGCTGTTGGCGTCGAGACCTTTCACATCAGGGATGACCGCCCTTGGCCGCGGCCCGTGCCATCCTGGCCCGGCGTTGACGCTTCTGCCGAGTGTGACCTTGACGACGGACCCGGCTTGCACCTTGCTGCCGGGTGCCGGGCTGATGGAGTCAACTGCGTATCCGCTGTCGTTCGTGCCAGCACGGACGAGCGTGGGGGCCACGATGTAGAGCGGGCGCAGTCCGGCTTTGCACAGTGAAGCGGTCGCTTCAGCTGGGTACGTGTTGGCCGCTGACCGTGGAACCGCGACGTGAGCCGGTGAGGTTGCAACCTGCGCCGGTGAGCTCGTGCATGAGGTGAACGCCATCGCCGAGCACACAATCACCGCGACGCGAAAACGTGAGGGCACAGCCATTTGACGATCATCACCCGTAAACGGTTCCGACCCACGAGTCTGTTGAGTCTCAGCCCGGGACAGTCTGTGAAACACGAAGGCTCTGGGAATGGCCGATGCAGCGGACGAGCAGGAGCGGTTCGAGAACCAAATTACGTCTGGTCGCCGTGCTTCAACTGTTGGAGCTGCGTCGACTCTCCGGCGGGTGCCGTTGCAGGCGCGTGGCCACGCTGGGTGTTCCTGCGAGTCGCGCCGACAGCGTCAACTCGGGGGCGCGCTGACGGTGTCGACGGCGAATGCCCCGCCAAGGAATCCCTTGCCAAGGTTGGCGCATGAACTTGGGACGACGGCATTGGGAGGAAGACCTGGTCCCCACGGGCCTCCGCCGAGACGTATACGGTCTCCGACACGAAAGCTGGCGCCGCGGTACTCGATGTGATCGGAGTGCCACGAGGTGTCTGGCGTGGGGAAGAGAACAAACTGTGGCGGGAAGGTTGCCCCGCCATCGCCGCTGGTGATGACAAGGCAGCCGTCGACAACCTCGAGCACGCCATCCATCCCAACCTGGAGGGACAAGTCGGACGTCTGCGGGTAGGTCGCCATGGGGGACTCGCCCGAAGCGGGCTGGTCGTGTGTCGCGCGGACCGTGAGGAACGTGACCGGGATGATGACCGCGGCGACGAGCGCGGCGATCAGGACTCGAGCAGCTGACCAGCGGGTTCGCCGTGTCGCGGGCGTGCCAGTTCGTTGTCGCAGGGTGCGGGGAGCGACGTCGGCTGCCTGAGCGAAGGTCTGCCGGAGCCGATCGGCCACGTGATCGTCATCGAGTTGGGTCATGGTGCTCAGTCCTCGTCAGTCGTGGTGGTGAGGTTCGTGCGGAGGACGGCGAGTCCGCGGTGGACGAGCGAGCGTGCGGTGGATTCGGCACAGTCGAGGATCGTCGAGATCTCGGCGAACGAGAGATCTTCGTAGAAGCGCAGGACGAGCGCCGCGCGTTGTCGTCTCGGCAACGATGTGCACGCGGCCCACATGTCGTGATCGAACGGATCCGAACCCGACCATCCGTCGAGATCACCCTGCGAGCTGTCGCTGCGTCGCGGTTCTGGTGTGGGTGTCTCGCGTCGTCGTGTGCGTCGCCATCGAGAGATGTGCGCGTTCGCGATCATGCGTCGCACGTAGGCGTCGACGTCGCGGCTAGCGCTAACTGTCGGCCACTTGCCGTAGGCGGAGGCGAGGGCGTCCTGGACAGCGTCGTCGGCGTCATGACTGTTGCCGGTGACCAGATACCCGTAGCGGAGGAACGCCGCGACGCGCGTCGACGCCCACGCATCGAAGCTGACGGTGTCGCCGAACTCCTGCGTCATCGGATCTCCCGTCGCCATACCTATAGACGCTGACCAGGTACGAAACGTTGCACACGAGCGTGACCGGCGTCGAGGACCCTCTCGGCATGATCGGGCTGGACGCTCAGCGAGGCGCAACGACCGGGTGCCCGCTTCGTCCCGAACGGAGCGGGCCAACGCTTGAACTACTCATCTCAGACTGCAGGAGCTCTAGGTCGGACCTCCTGAGGTCGCGAGGTGCTCAAATTGCCAGCTGCTAGCTATAAGTGGATGGCAGTCACGGTGTCGACTCAGGCTCAGTAACGCTAACTGGTCCCGGTCCTGGTCCTCTGCCGAATCCCAGGAGCACGCGGCCCCCGAGCGGACGAGCGAGTGTCACTTCGACGTTCCGGTGTTGCAGGTATTGAAGCCGTGGACCGGGCTCTACGTCGGGGAGGTCTTGGGAGATCGGGTAGATGGCCACAGCGTGGTTTGATTCCTCGACCAGCGTGCGCGGATAGCTCGCGTACACCGCGGGGCTCCCCGCGAACGTGAACACCACCGTGAGGCCATTAGCAGAAATCGACGCCTCGCCGTGCTGTATTCCGGTCCTCGAGGCGGCTATCTGGGGCGGCCACGCTTTTGCCTGCCACTCGGCCGACATCACGTGTCCCGGTCCGATCGTGTTGGTCATCTCGAGTTCCCAGACCGGCAGGCGGAGTACGCCGCGGTCCGTGGCGAAGTCCCGATCCGATGCGCGTGCGCCGACCACGCGGACCGGGGAGGGCGTCCCGTGACCATAGGTACTGGCAAGTCTAAGCGCATCGAGAACTGGCGGCGGTAGTGACGGATCGACCTCGACGGCACGTCGAAAGCGCTTCTTGGTGTCTACGTCGATGAAGCCGGCCAAGTAGAAGGCGTCGGAAAGCAAAACGATCGGTCGCGGGTCGTTGTCGACTGGGAATGTGGACCACTTCCCTAGCGCGTCGATGAGTTGCGCTCGGATCTCAGCGTCGCTTGGGCCGACGTAACTCCCTGTTGGCATGTTCACTTCTGCACTGTGCCCTACCCCTGCGGTCTCGGCTATAGACGTTTGGCGAGCTCAGTCCGGCGAGGCGAGAACATCGTGGATGCGGGCGGTGCCGTGGGTTTGGCCGCCGCAGGTGCAGGAGGTGGTGATGTCGACCTGGGCGCCGAGGGGTGCGGTTGAGGGCTCGATTATCTCGTCGGTGTCGCTGTAGCCGCAGCTGGGACAGCTGAGTGCGTAGGCGAATCGGACCGGGCGCGTTTCCCCGGCGTCGAGGGTCGCGGTGTCGTCGCGCTCGGTGTTGCGTTGGCGTGCTGCTGCCCTGCGTTTGTCGTGGACTCGGCGGTTGCGTCTGCTCATGTCATTCACGATGACGGCGGCCACCGACAGTCCGTGATCTCGATCACTTTCATGCTGCCGTGCGCCTGTTGAAGGCGTGATTCGCTGTGTACGTGGGCGTCCAGGGCTGTCCGTGGTTGGCTCTCGGCGTCTGCTGACGTTCGCATCGTGCCGTTCGACTCGGCTGAGCGCTCTAGATGAACAACGTGAATTCGCGTTGCGTGTCGACCTCACCCTCGGGCTGACTTAGTTCACCGTTGGTTGTTATCCGCTTGGCAACGACTCGTGGGGGACGAGGTGACAGCAGTGACCGCGACACCGGATCTGATGACGCTGCTGACTGATCGCGTGCGCCGTGGCGGGTTGAACCGGTGGATGCAGCAGCTCGAATCAGCCGGCAACTGTGCCCGCCCGGTCCGGCTGATCGGCCAGTCGACCACGATCGCTAAGGCTACCGGCGAGATCCTCTCGTCGTACGCCTCGAGCTCCGAGCCGGACGGGATCACTTATACCCGTTGCGGGAATCGGCGGGCGTCGGTGCGTCCGTCCTGCAGCGACGAATACAAGGGCGACATGTGGCACCTCCTCGTCGCCGGAGCGACCGGCGGCACCAAAAACATCCCCGCGGTGATTCGTCATCACCCGTTGGTGTTCGCGACCCTGACGGCGCCGTCGTTCGGTCTGGTCCACGGCTGCAAGAAGCCCGGCCGGCCCGGTAGCCGTCGCTGCCGTCCCCGGTCCCGTGCTGCGCTCTGTGCGCATGGTCGGGCGACGTGGTGCATGGCCACCCACGACGGCTCCGACCAGATCGTCGGGCAGCCATTGTGTGCCGATTGTTACGACTACCCGGGTCACGTGGTGTGGCAGTGGTGGTCGCCGATGCTGTGGCGGGTCTTCACCATCAGCCTGCACCGCCAGGTCGCGGACTACCTCGGCGTCGACCGCGACCGGCTCTCCGAGCTGGTCCGGATCCAGTTCGCGAAGGTCGCCGAGTACCAGCGCCGTGGCGTGATCCACTTTCACCTCCTGGTCCGCCTCGACGGCCCCGCCACCCCTGATGACCCGTTCCCGCCGCCACCGCCTGCGATCTCCGCCCAGACGCTGTGTGACCTCGTCCGCGCCGCTGCAAGGGCGGCCTCGTACACGACACCGGCTGACCCGGTGTCGGGGCCAGTGCGGGTCGAGTTCGGTGCGCAGGTCGACGCGCGCCCGGTGCACGACACCGCTACTCGGGAAGACACGGCTGGGACGGATCTGCACCCCGAGACCGTCGCTGCGTACATCGCCAAGTACGCGACCAAGGCCACTGACGACCTCGAGCCCGGCCAGCACCCTGTCAACCCGCATCTGCGCCAGATCCGCCGCACCGTCGACGACTTCGCTGACCGGGTCGATCGGACACAACCCCACAGCCCGTATCGGCGGCTGTCCGCCTGTCGGGCGTCGCTGGGGTTCCGCGGCCACTTCGCCACCAAATCCCGCGGCTACTCCACCACCCTGACCGCCCTCCGGCGTGCCCGCCACGACTGGCGGATCCGTGCCGGCAACCCGCTGCGCGCCGCGTTGGCCGGCGACCAGGCGGTGACCAACATCGGTGACGACGGCAGCGCCGACGTCGATGAGGAGTCGACGCTGGTGATCAAGACGTGGCAGTACGCCGGCATGGGCTGGGCCACCGACGGCGACACCGCCCTCGCAGCCCAGTCCGCGGCACTGGCGCTTGACCGCAGACACCACCGCACGACCTGAGGCCCGACCACAACCAGGTGGCCTCCCGATACCCAGCCGCACTTCGACCTGGACGGTCGGGGTCCAGGCTCGAACGAAGAGAGATCACGCAGTGACGCCGCAGGCGGCCTTGACGCCGTCCCTCCGGGTCGACACCCACCCTTACGGGATCGGGAGGCCCCCTCCGACAACCAACACGAGAGCGATGAGCAGAACGGAGCGAGTGATGAGCGCGAGGAAGATGATGGCGGTCGGCGGTTCGAGCATGCCGCCCGAGGTGACGGCGTTGCCGACAGAGCTGTGGTCGGCCAAGCGGGTGGCGGAGTACCTGGGTGTGCCGGTGGGAACGCTGCACCAGTGGCGTTATCTCCGGCTCGGTCCGAAGGCGTACCGGGTCGGCAAGTGGCTGCGCTACGACCCGCAGGACGTCGCCCGGTGGCTGGCCGACGAGTGCTTCCGGCAGGTCAGCTGAGTCATGGCAGGCAACGTCCAGAGACGGCCGGATGGGCGATGGCGCGCTCGCTATCGCGACCCGCTCCATCACGAGCATTCGCGGCACTTCCCTCGCCGGATCGACGCCGAGCGGTGGCTGTCGACCGTCGAGGTGTCGATGGCTCGCGGGGAGTGGCTCGATCCCACGTTGGCGCGGATCCCGTTCGGCGAGTGGTCGACTCGGTGGCTCGCGACGCAGGGCCATCTGAAGCCGTCGACGCGGGACCGGTACGAGCGGATCCTCGCGATCATGGTGTTGCCGACCTGGTCGACGATCCGGCTGTCGGGGATCACCCATGCCGAGGTCGCGGGGTGGGTCACCGGTCTGACGGTCGCGGGGTATGCCGCGTCGACGGTCCGCCAGGCGCATCGCGTTCTCTCATTGGCGTTGGCGCTTGCGGTGCGCGACGGCCGGCTGCTGAGGAACGCGGCTGATGGCGTGCGGCTCCCCCGGTCGGCCAAGGGCGACAAGATGTTCCTGACCCACGACGAGGTCGCCCGGCTGGCGGAAGCGGCCGGTTCAGATGGGCTGCTGGTCCGGGTGCTCGCGTACACGGGGTTGCGGTGGGGCGAGCTCGCGGCGCTGCGGGTGGGCCGGCTGGATCTGATGCGTCGCCGGCTGCATGTGGTCGAGGCGGCGTCCGAGGTACAGGGCGTGATTATCTTCGGGACGCCCAAGACGCATCAGCGCCGGGTCATCGCGCTCCCCCGGATGTTGCTCGATCCGCTGGCCGTGCAGGTGGCCCGTAAGTCACCGGCGTACCTGGCTTTCACGTCCCCGGACGGTGCGGTGCTGCGGAACAGCAACTTCCGGCACCGCAGTTTCGACGCGGCCGCGGCGTCGGTCGGACTGACCGGTCTGACACCGCACGATCTGCGCCACACGGCGGCGAGTTTGGCCATCCAGGCTGGGGCAAACATGAAGGTGGTGCAGCAGATGCTGGGGCACGCGTCGGCCGCCATGACGCTGGACGTTTATGCCGGTTTGTTCGGTGACGATCTGGAGGCTGTCGCGGACAGTTTGGACGTCGCCGCAGAAACTGCTGCGGACTTTTTGCGGACTAAAACGGCCCAACAGGCGGTAATTTCCTTACCGGCGGGTGGCCGCACCCCCTCTGACCTGGAGGTTTACGAGTGGGGCGGGCGGGGCTCGAACCCGCGACCGAGGGATTATGAGTCCCCTGCTCTGACCGACTGAGCTACCGCCCCGCCGACGGCGGGTCACCGATCCTATCGAGACCGGCGACCTGACATGCACCGAGAGTCGAACAGGCCAGCGTCACCCTCGGATGACCAGGACCTCCGTATTGATCCCCGATCGACGCGATGGACATCGCAAAGCCGTGCGTCGTATGCCCGCATGCACCTAGCCTGTGCGCGACGGGGACCGGGTCGGGTGAGGAGCCTCTGATGGACGCATTGACCGATCGTGTGGGCGCGACGGCGTGGTCGTTGTCCTGGATCCCGTCGAATTCGGTATCGGGAGTCCTGCGCCGCGGCTTCGACGTAGGCCTGAGCCACTACGACCGACCTCCGGCGGACGTGATTGCCGACGCCGCGGCGCTTGACCACCTTCGTGCCGCCGACGCCTTCCGGTTCGCCAACGTGATCGGCGGCTGGGCCGAGGTGCTCGACAGACGCATCACCGACGCGGGATTCAGCACCGACGCCGGTCTACTGATGGGGTCGACGACGGTCCGACTCGCCCGTCTCGGCGCGACGTTCCGCGGGTTTTCCCTTCCCGTGCTCAGATCGGGACCGGACTACGCACCTGACAGTCGGTCGGTGACCCTCGTCCAAACGGTCGGTGGGCGCACGGGCGTCCCGCTCCCCCGGCCGGTTCCGCAGCCGCCGTTCGTTCAATGGCAGGCTCCCATCGTGTGGACCACGCTCGTCCTCACGCTGCACGCCGACGGCCGGTCGCAGGTCGCGCTTCGCAGCGCGAGCGCGTTCCCCCGACACTGGGTCTACGGCGCTGATGGGGTGCTGATCGCGAAGAGCGGACTCACCGACCAGGACTCCTGGGTCGGTCACTCGTTCGGGTACAACACCCCGTGGGGCGGCGAGACCTCGACGGTCGTGGTGGCCACCGCCGAGAGTTCCCTCGAGCGGCAACTCTCGACCGAGCTGATGCAGGCAGGACATGAACCGGTCGTCCGTCGACTGGACGCCGGGTCGATTGTCACCGTTCAAGGCGAGCCGGGCAACGAGATCTTCCTCGTGCTGGATGGCACGCTCGCGGTCGAGGTCGACGGCAAGCGGATCACCCAGGTCGGCCCCGGCGCTGTCCTGGGTGAACGCGCCGTGCTGGAAGGCGGTCTGCGTACGTCGACGCTGGTCGCGACGACCGCGGTGCGGCTCGCCGTGGCGCCCGTGGACGCCATCGACATGGACCGACTGCGTGCCCTTGCCGACCTACATCGGCACGAGGACCCACAGCCTGCCGGCACGTCCGGATGAGGACCGTCGACCGCGATTCCCGACGATGACGGATCTGCCGAGTGGCACCGTCACCCTCCTCTTCAGCGACATCGAGGGATCGACCGCCCTGTTGAGCAAACTCGGTGACCGCTACGGCGACGTGCTCAGCACGCAGCGCCGGATCCTACGGTCGGCCTTCGCCCAGTTCCACGGACGCGAACTCGGGACCGAGGGTGACAGCTTCTTCGTCGCGTTCCGGACTGCAGGCGAGGCGGTCCAGGCCGCTCGGACGGCGCAACGCGATCTGGCCGCCGAACAATGGCCCGACAATGCGTCGGTCCGGGTACGGATGAGCCTTCATACCGGCGAGCCGACGCTGCACGAGGACGGTTACGTCGGAATGGACGTTCACCGCGCGGCCCGTATGGCGGCGAGCGCCCACGGCGGCCAGGTGGTCGTATCCGCCGCCACCCAGCGCATCGTCGGTTCCGCGCCGCCCGACGGTGTCGGTTTCGTCGATCTCGGGATGCACCGGCTGAAAGACATCCCCGATACCGAGCATCTCTACCAACTCACCGCCGACGGGCTCGGCAGCGAATTCCCCTCCATCCGAAGCCTCGGTTCGGCCTCCACACTGCCCGTTGCCCCGACAACCATCGTCGGTCGAGACGGGGAACTCGCCGAGGTGGCCGATCTCCTCCGACGCGCCGACGTTCGGCTGGTGACGCTGACCGGGCCGGGTGGATCCGGCAAGACGCGGTTGGCCGTCGCCGTAGCGGCAAGACTCGAGCCGCACCTGCCCGACGGCGTCTACTTCGTCTCCCTCGGCGACGTATCGACCGTCGACGTGATGTGGTCGGCCATCGCCGAGGCGCTCGGCGCGACCGGCGCGCAACGGGTGCGCCAGACCGTCCTGACCGCCCTGGCAACCCGGCGATGCCTTCTCGTACTGGACAATCTCGAGCAGCTCGAACAAGCGCCCCGGGTCGTCGTCCAGCTACTCGCCGCGGGCCTCGGGGTGCGGTTGCTGGCGACGTCGCGCCGACTGCTCAGAGTGGGCGGCGAGTACGAGCACCCGGTGCCGCCGCTTGAACTACCACCCTCCACCGGCGCCGATCTCGCGGCCGCGAACGACTCCGGGGCAGTGACCCTGTTCGTCGATCGTGCCGCCATGGTCCGGCCGGGCTTCGAGCTGACCGGTCAGAACGTCGCCGACGTCGTGGACATCTGCCGCCGGGTCGACGGCCTGCCGCTGGCCCTCGAACTCGCGGCGGCGGGACTCAAGTTGATGAGCCCAGCGGCACTTCGTGTCCGGCTCGGAACGGCGCTCGCACTCACCTCCCGGGTCATCGAGCGACCCGCACGTCAACAGACGCTCCGGAGCACGATCGAGTGGAGCTACTCCCTCCTCACCCCGGAGCTGCAACGCGCGTTCCGGCACCTGGGCGTGTTCGCCGGCCCGTTCGATCTCGCGGCGGCCGAAGCGGTCGTGGCCGGTGACGACGCCGTCGAAACCACTGATCCGCTGGCGGTGATCGGCGATCTTGTCGACGCCAGCCTGGTGCGCCTCGCCGAGGAGACCGACTCCGAGCCCCGATTCCTTGTCCTGCAGACGATCGGCGCATTCGCCCGGGAGAAACTCGCCGACCACGTGGAGCTCGACGACACCGGCCGGCGACATGCCGTTCATTACCTCGCGGTGGTCGACGCACTACCCACCAAGCGCGGCGGCCCGACAGATCGTCTTGCACGCAAGCGTATCGAGACCGAACTCGGCAACCTGCGCGCCGCGCTCGCCTGGGCACTCGGTGATCCAACCCAGCCGGCGTCGCCGTCGCGCTCGCCGATCGGCGATGACCGCGCACAGATCGGTCTGCACCTGTGCCGGGCTCTGGCGTGGTTCTGGTACGTCTGCGGGTACCAGCCCGAAGGCCGGCGCTGGCTGACTCGTGCCGTCGAGCTTGCCGGCGAGGATCGAAGCGACGAGCTGATGGGCTCGTTGCACATGCTCGGCGTCCTTCTCCAGCAGCACGGCGAGTGGGAACCGAGTCGCACCGCACTCGAGCTGTGTCTCGACTACTGGCGCACCCGCGAGAACCCGTCGTGCATCGCCAGGGAACTCAACAGCCTGGGTTGCGGCTACCGGTCGGCCGGTGACGCCGACGTCGCCCGAGATCTGTTCGAGCAGAGCATTCGTTTCGCACGTTCGAGCGGCGAAGAGAGCCGCGTCGCGACTGCTCTGACGAATCTCGCGATCCTCGAGGTCGACGAATCCCGTCCGGGCGTCGCCATCGACCTGCTCAACGAAGCACTCGAGATCGACCTCCGCTCGGACGATGCCTGGGCTGTCGTGCTCGACCAGTGCAATCTGGCGGCGGCGATGATGCAGGCCGGCCGTTCCGCGGAGGCGTGGCAGCTTTTGCACGAGCATGCGAGCGAGGTGCTCGAACTCGGAGACATCGAGCTGACGATCACCGTGATCGAGTTGTTCAGCCAAAGCCTCGCCGAACTCGGTGACGCGGTTTCAGCGGCGCGCCTGCTGGGTGCTTCCGAGGCACTGCGTGTCAGCGCCGATCTACCGATCCAGGTTCCGGATGCCGCGATCCTGGCGATCTCCATCGACAAGGTGCGGGACATGCCCGACCCGTCGACGTGGGCGGCGAACACAGCGACTGGACGTGCGTACACGGCGGATCAAGCGATCGCCGAAGCTGTGGCGGCGCGCTGAATCCGCCTCGATTCCTCGCGCCGTCGAGTGGGCCGAGCCCGGCCGTCATCCGGCGTCGCATTCGCTGGACAACAGCCGACTCGAGGACCAGTCCCGACAACCTGGTCCCGCTGCCGTCACGGCACTGATCGTCGCGGCGGCACGAGCAGCCCGCTGACCGATTGCCAATGGCCGATGGCCGCGCGACTTCCACCTGCTCGGTAACGGGTGGAGGTCGCGCGGACCCGGCGGTCGCTGCGGGACCTTCGGCACTATGACCTCACCCAAGGGTGGCGTTCACTGGGATCCGAGAAGCTCCTGAGCATCGAGGATCCGTCATGCCGCACAGATACGCACTTGCACGAACGACACACACCGTCGAGATGGCGCAGATCGAAGAGTTGAACGACCACCTCAGCGACCGCGATCCCGCCGACACGATAAGCGCCACCGACCTCGACCTGGTCGGCGTCGCGGTCCTGGCCGGCGCCGTCGCCGACCACAATGGCCTTCCCGCACAGGCTGTTCTCGAAAGCGTCTGCTACGACGGACCGCCCGAGTTTCCCTACATCCACGGGCATTTTCGACCTGATCCGGCGGAACCGGGCACCCTCACGGTCGACCTCCACACCCACGCCCTGCGAGAACTGAGCCATCGCCTGCACCTGCGGGAAGTCTGGGGTGTGGGCTCGGCCGACGACGCCGGCGGCGTGCCGGGCCGATGATCGTGCGGGACCTTCGGCCGTACGCGCCAGACCTTCGGCACTGACTCGGACAACCGCCGGGTGATGGTCTTGACTCCCAGGGCCGAGGTGCGACACCGAGTCAGATCGCACGTGCGCGGCCGACCAGCTGATGGGATGTGATCGCTGTGATCTCGACCACCTCGAAGGCCGCCACGGCACCGACCGCAACGACGCCACCGACCGGACCGAAGCCTGCCTGGATCGGACAGTTCAGGGACCTGGTGGCCGCTGCCACCCTCGCTCCGTCGATGCACAATACGCAGCCGTGGAGATTTGTCGTCGACGCGGCCGGGATCGACGTGTATGCAGACGATTCCCGTGACCTGCGGGTCGCGGACCCAGACCATCGGGCACGCACGATCAGCTGCGGCGCGGCGCTGTTCAACCTCCGGGTGGCCGCTGCCCACGAGCGGCTGGCCGTCTCGGTCCAGGATTTCCCCGACGGCCTCGACGACGTCGCTCACATCGCCAGGCTCGACGTGAGCGCCGGCGAACCGGACCGTGCGCTGGGCACCCTCTTCGACGCCATCGCCATCCGGCACACGAATCGTGCTCCTTTCACCAGGGAAGCGATCCCGATCGAGATCGCCGATCGACTCGTCGCCGCGGTCGCCGCCGAGGGCGCGACCCTCGAATGGCTCACCGATCCGTATTCGCGCCACCGCCTCGAACAGTTCACAGCCGAGGCAACCCGATCCGACACCTATGATCCGAGTCGACGGGCCGAGCGCGAACTCTGGATCGGCGATCCGGCGCTGTCTCGCCGCGACGGCATACCCGCGGTCGCGCTCGGACCACGTGCGCACGCGGAACCACTCGTGGGCCGGGATTTCGGCCGCGTGCAGCACGACGCGCTACGTCCCAACGAGCAGCCGGAAGCGCATCCGACGATCGCCATCCTGTCGACGGTTTCCGACGGCCCGGAGGACTGGCTCACCGCAGGGCAGGCACTGCAACGTCTCCTGCTCCTGGCGACGACCTATGACCTCTCGGCCTCTTTCCTCAATGCTGTCCTGGAATACCCGGATCTGCGCGACCTTGTGCGCGATCCACGCGGGCCGCGACGGAAGTTCCAGATGATCATGCGGGTCGGGCATGGCCGACCGACCGCGCAGACCCCCCGCCGGCCGGTGGCCGAGGTCCTTCAAATGTTGGGAGGTTGCGATGACTGACGACGCAACGCGAATCGTGGCCGGCTTCGACGGCTCGGCGGCATGTCGCCGGGCGACCGGATGGGCGGCCGCGAACGCCGCCGCCGAACACTGTCCGCTGCTCCTGCTGGCGGCGTTCGACTGGGTGGCCGTCGCAGCGACCGTCTACGAGCCCTCGGTGGCGAGGACGTACCGCGACCGTGCGCTCGAGCACCTGGCTGACCTGCTGGCCAAGGAAGCCGGACTCCTCCGGCATGCCCACCCCGGTCTCCACGTCACCACATCTGTGCACACGGGATCACCGGAGACGCTCCTCATCGAGAAGTCACGCCACGCCGGCCTCGTCGTCGTCGGGGCCCGGGGTGTCAGCCAAGTGGCCGAGCTCGCACTCGGGTCGGTCAGCCATGCCGTGTCCGCCCACGCTCACTGCCCCGTAGTCGTCGTACCGGATCATCCCGCCTCCGGGCCGGCGCCCGGGCGGGTCGTCGTCGGAGTGGACGGATCGGCGGCATCCCTGTCCGCGTTGGACTTCGCGCTCGGATACGCCCGTCAGCACAAGCTCCCGCTGAGCGCCGTCCGAGCCTGGCGGTTCGACTGGATGACGCGGGCGGCGGTCGACGACGACATCGCCGAGATGTCGAACCAGGTCGAGCGCGTCGAGGCCGCGCACCTGCACCGGGACGTACGAAGCGTCACCGACACCAGGGCCGACGATGCGGCCGACGTCGACGAGCTGGCGATCTATGGACACCCCACCAGTGCACTGTTGATCGCTGCACTGCACGCGTCCCTCATCGTCGTCGGAACACGCGGTCGCGGGCCGCTCCGGTCTCTTCTGCTGGGATCGGTGAGTCAGTCGATTCTCCGCACGAGCGGCGTGCCGGTTGTCGTAGTGGCGGCCGGCGAAGGCGTGCCCGGAAGGGCTGCTGACAGCGACGATCTCGTTGGCGTTCGGTCGTAACCGACGTAACGGAAGTGGCGGTCGTGGTCGATGTGTCCACCGACGCCGAATCGCCCTAGGAGAACGGAACCGACCACCGCAGCGCAGTGCCGCCACCGGGAGCCGGCAGCACCTCGAGTGAGCCGGCATGCTCGATCGCGCGGCGCTCGAGGTTCGCCAGGCCGCTTCGGGCACCGTCGCCGCTCGTGCCGATGCCGTCGTCCTCGATCGTGACGTCGATGCGGGAGACCGTCGCCGTGATCTCGACGTTCACGCTCGTGGCCTGTGCGTGTCGGGCCACATTCGTCAGAGCTTCGCGCAGAACCGCGGTCACGTCGTCGACCAGTTCCTCGGGCACGGCCGAGTCGACCGGACCGCTGAACCGCACGTGCGGGTCGAACCCGAGCACCGGCCGCGTCTCGCCGATGACGTCGAGCAGCCGGGTGCGGATGGTCCCACCGACGCCGGTCGATCCGCGGAGCTCGAAGATGGTCGTTCGGATCTGGCGGATGGTGTCGTCGACGTCGGTGACCACCCTGGCCAGGCGTTCTCGAGTGGCCGCCTCACGGACGGAACCGGCCACGCTCTGAACGGACAACCCCACTGCGAACAGACGCTGGATCACGTGGTCGTGCAGGTCGCGGGCGATCCGGTCACGGTCCTCGAGCAGCAGCATCTTCTGCTGATCGGCTCGCGCATCCGAGAGTTCCAGTGCGACGGCGGCATGTCCGGCGAACGTGGTGGCGACGTCGAGGTCGATCTCGTCGAACGCCGGCCGGCCGGCATGCCGGGTGATCACCAGGGCACCGCGCGGGCCTTCGGACCCGGTCAACGGTAGGGCCATCGCCGCGCCCACCGGCCCGGCCGCGAGAAGGATCGTCGCGTCCCCCGCCCAGCCGCCGGACTTGGCGAGATCACTCGTCATGACCGGCCGACGGGTCTCGATCGCCTGCCCTGCAAGGGTTCCGGCCTGGTCGAAGGTGGACGTGACAAGCTGATCGGCACCGTCACCGACGGCGACCTCCACCATCAGACGTCGCTCGTCGACGGGAAGGATGAGGCTGACCATGTCGGCATCCGACATCCGCCACGCGCGTTCGGCGATGGTCTGCAACGGATCGTCGCCGGTGTTGGCGAGCAGCTGCTGGGTCATCTCGGTCGAGGCGCGCATGCCTTCCTCGCGCTGGCGGGCGGTCGAATACAAGTGCGCGTTCTCGATCGCGACCGCCGCACTCGCCGCCAGCGACAGGACCAGTTCCTCGTCGTCGGCGGAGAACTGGCCGTTCCGCCCCTCGGCGAGATAGAGGTTCCCGAACACGTGGTTGCGAACCGTGATCGGCACCCCGAGGAAGCTCGACATCGGCGGATGGCCCTCGGGAAAGCCGACCGATCGCGGGTGATCGGAGATCCGCGTCAGCCGGATAGTCCGGGGATCCTCTATCAGCGCGCCGAGAACACCCTTCCCCTCGGGCAAGTGGCCGATGCGTGCGACCAGGTCGGCCGGCATCCCGACATGGATGAACTGCTCCAGCCGGCCGTCCGGGCCGATGACGCCGAGCGCACCGTAACGCGCCCCGACGAGATCGCACGCCGCCTCGACGATGTGCCGTAGCACCACCGGCAGTTCCAGATTTCCAGCGATCGTGCGGTTCGCTCGCAGGAGGCCGCGAAGTCGACCCTGTGCACTGGCCACGTCACCGGCCCGGGCGATCAGCTGCACGAGCAGTTCGTCCAGGGCCAGCTGTGGAACGTCGGGGAACGTGAGCCCCGGGGTGGCATCGTTTCCACGCTTGTCCGCTTGTTCCATACCTGCGAGCTTATGCGCGCTGACGGGCCGGTCTCCCCCATTCGGGACTTTTGACCCCTGTGCAGGGGTCGCCGGCCCGCTGCCGCGAACCGTCGTGAAGTCCACAGTGGAACCAACAGCACCGCTAGGGAGAGCATCATGACGGTAGTCAGCACCAGGTCCCGTGTCGTGGTCGGAGTCGACGACTCCCCGAAAGCGATCGATGTCGTCCGTTACGCGCTCGAACTCGCACGCGAGCGGCGGATGGATCTCGTCCTTGCGCACGCCTGGTCTTTCCCGTGGGCCGCCGGCTACTTCACCGCGGATGACGTGCGGGCGATCGGGTCCGATGCCCGAGCCGCCACGGTGGCGCTCATCGAGCAGCTCGACGTGCCCACCGATATGCACGTCGAGATCGTCCTGGCCCAGCAGCCGGCGGTCCTGTTCCTGCGTCGACTGTCGAAGACGTGCGCCCTGCTGGTCGTCGGCCGGCACGAGCACTGGGCCGAGCGACTGCTCGACGGTGACGTCTCGTCCGCACTCGCGAGCAGTTCGTTCTGCCCGGTTGTCACCGTTCCGGTCGGCTGGCGCTCCCAGGCGGCCCGGAGCGGCTCGGTGCTCGTGTGCCTGGACGGCGACACGAGCGCACGCGGGCCGCTCGAATTCGCGTTCGGCGAGGCCGACGTGAGCGGTCGGGAGCTCGTCGTCTTCCACGCCGTCGACATCGGAGCCGGGACCGACTCACTCGAAGCTGACCGGCGCGACATCGCCGAGATCACGGCCGGGTGGCAGGAGCAGTACCCGGGAGTCGTGGTCCGCTATGAACTCGGTCTCGACGACGTCGGAAAGTCGATCGGAGTCGCGGCTCGCAAGGCGTCGATGGTCGTCGTCGGCAGTCCGCACGTCCACCGGAGTACCTGGACGTGGCTGTACTCGTTGGCGCGCAGCGTCGTCGACCGGATCGACTGCCCGCTCGTGGTCACCCCGCAGCGGGAGCCGGCTCCCAGGACGACCGCGACCCTTCATACCGCCCAGAAGACGGAGCAGACCGCGTCCGCGCTCTTACCCATCCCGACCTACTAGACGCGTCTGGCGACAGCTTCATAACATGCAGAATTCTTCAGGTCGTGTAGCCTGCGGGTCGTGGTGGTTCCCCTCTATCAGGCGAAGGCCGAGCTGTTCCGCACCCTGGGGCACCCCGTCCGCATCCGAGTTCTCGAGCTCCTGCAGGACGGCCCACGGCCGGTGCACGAGTTGATCGCGGACGTCGACATCGAACCGTCGAGCATGTCGCAGCAGCTGAGTGTGTTGCGCCATGCCGGTCTGGTGACGTCGTCGCGAGACGGGTCGACGGTGCTCTATACGCTGTCCACCCTCGACGTCGCGGATCTCCTCCGCTCGGCGCGGCACATCCTCGCCTCGATGATCACCAGCCAGGATGAACTGCTCGCCGCGCTTCGTTCCACCGAGGCAGCGGTGTGAGCCACAGCGCCCCACCGCTCGCGCCCACCACAACCGACACCACCACCGAAACCCGCACTCCCGCTCGGAGCCGGCTCGACCTGCGCGCACGATGTGTCGGGCTGCGCCCTACCCGCGCCGACGTAGCCGCCGTCCGGCGCAATCCCCGTCGTGACCTCGCCGCAGGCGTCACCGTCGCCGTCGTCGCCCTGCCGCTGGCCCTCGCCTTCGGGGTGGCGTCAGGACTCGGAGCACGCGCGGGCTTGGCGACCGCGGTCGTAGCCGGCATCGCCGCAGCCGTCTTCGGCGGTTCGAACCTGCAGGTGTCCGGGCCGACCGGGGCGATGACCGTCGTCCTCGTTCCCGTCGTTCACCGGTTCGGCGTCAGCGGTGTGCTCATGGTGGGGGCGATGGCCGGGGTTGTGCTGATCGGGCTGGCCCTGGGGCGCCTCGGCCGTTACGTGCGCTACTTACCGGTTTCGCTGATCGAAGGCTTCACCGCCGGGATCGCGGTCGTCATCGCCCTCCAACAGGTGGGACCCGCGCTGGGCATCGCACACACCTCAGGGGACAAGGTCTGGGCGCAGGCTGCCGACGCCGTACGGCAGTTCGTCGAACATCCGCATGTCGCGCCGCTGATGATGTCGCTCGGCGTAGCCGCGCTGATCCTCGTCGGTGCCCGGTGGCGGCCCGGGTTGCCGTTCTCCCTGATCGGTGTGGTGCTGGCCACCGCCACAGCGTCGATCCTGCCGCTAGGACTGACGACGTTGGGCGTTCTCCCGTTCGGTCTCCCGACGCCGTCGCTGGCGTTCGTGCAGGTCGGCGCGATGGGATCCCTCCTGACGTCGGCGCTCGCCATCGCCGCGTTGGCCGCTCTCGAGAGCCTGCTCTGCGCGACGGTCGCCGACGGGATGAGCGTGAACGAACGCCACAACCCGGATCGGGAACTGTTCGGGCAGGGGATCGCCAACCTGCTGGTGCCGATCTTCGGCGGTGTTCCCTCGACGGCCGCGATCGCGCGCACTGCGGTCAATGTGCGGGCAGGCGCGAGTTCGCGACTGGCTGCGGTGACGCACGCGCTGGTGCTGCTCGTCGTCGTCTTCGCGGCAGCTCCCCTGGTCTCCACGATCCCGTTGGCCGCACTGGCGGGCGTCCTGTTCGCTACATGCGTGCGAATGGTGGAAGTGAGCTCGCTTCATGCGCTGCTGCGTGCGACCCGCGGCGACGCGATCATCGTCGTGCTGACCTTCGGCATCACGGTCGCGGTCGATCTCGTGACGGCGGTAGGAGTCGGGATCGCCGCGGCGGTCGTACTCGCGCTGCGCTCGGTGGCCGCCAGTGCCCGCTTCGACCAGGTCCCGCTGGACAGTGCCGACCACACGAAGGAGGAACACGATCTGCTGAGCGAGCACATCGTCGCCTACCGCCTGGACGGGCCGCTGTTCTTCGCCGCCGCCCACCGGTTGCTGCTCGAACTCCCCGAGATCGCCGACGTGAAGGTCGTCATCCTGCGGCTCGCACGCGTGACGACCCTCGATGCGACGGGTGCCCAGATGCTCGGGGACGCCATCAGCAAGCTCGAGCACCGCGGAATCGTCGTGATGGTGTCGGGAATGACCGAACCCCATCACGCGATTCTCGAGACCCTCGGAGTGGGCGCCGAGCTCAGGGCTGCCGGCCTCGTCTTCGAGACCACACCGCTGGCGATCGCTCATGCCCGCGAGCTGGTCGAACACCGTCCGCGGGGGCATAGCCACGTTTCACGTGCGCCGGCTCGAGGCGGAATCGGCGGCGGCACGCGGAAGCCAGGAGACGATGCCGAGCTGAGCGATGACCAGGATCAACTGGAGAAGTCCAGAGACCGCGTAGATCAGCTGAGCCCAGGTGAAGGCATGGATGATGCCGATCTCGGCGAGGATCCAGATCAGCATGCCGAATCCAGCGACGGCAGACCAGAACAGTTCTGACTCACCGCGCCGCAGGAGCACCGTCGCGGCAATGCTCTGGGTGCCGCCCACGACGAGAAACAAGATCAGCCCAGGCACGAGGAACGTTGAGAACGGCGAATCGGCCAGCATCGACTTCGGCATCGAGAGTCCGTCGGCGACCACCATGCCGATCCCTCCCCCGACGGCCGACAGCGCATTGAACAGCGACACTCCGATCAACGCGCGGTACGCCACGGTCCGCACCTTCCCGGTGTCCATGCTCGGCTCCTCCCGCTCGGTCCCCATCTCCTGAGGACGCTAGCGGGACGACGGACACGTGGGCAGAGTCCTACGGCCCACCGGGACTCGGCCGGCTGCCGGTGCGGCCCGGTCTGGCCAGGTCATAGTTCGGGGACTGCTCGGTCGGTGCTCCGACGGGGAGCGACTTGATACGGACGACCTCGGAGGCGATGTCGCGAAGCTTGCGGTTGGCCGCTTGCGAGCATCGGGTCAGGGCGGCGAACGCCTGGTCCGGGGTGACCCGGTACTTCGCCATGAGGACGCCCTCGGCCTGTCCGATGAGGGTCCGGCTGTCGATCGCGCGTACGACAGCTTCGTCCCGGCGTACTCGACGAACGGCGATGGCGGCGTGGGCGCCGAGGATGCGGGCGATCGCGACGTCCTCGTCGTCGAAGGCATTGATGCGGTGCGAGTAGATGAGCAGCGACCCCACCGGCTTCTTGTCGCCGTTGGCGAGCCAGACGCTGATGACGCTGCGGATGCCGAGTTCGGCCACCCCTGGGCACCACCGCGGCCAGCGCTGGTCGGTCGTGGTGTTGTCGATGCGGAAGTGGTCGCCGCCGGCCATCGCCGACAGACACGGACCCTCGTGCAGCTCGAGTTGCAACATGTCGGCCTGCTTGACGCTCTCATCGCTGAAAGCCGCGGTCTCGATGCGTTTGTCACCGTGAACGAGCATCACCCCGGCCGCGTTGCAATCGATCACGCTGACGGCTGCATTGACGATGTGCTGAACCATCTGGTCGGTACTGACGTCGTCGTGCAGGTCGACCAGCAGGCCTGCGAACTCGCTCACACCGCTCATCGTTCGTCCCATCTCTGTGCCCTCTTGATCGCGTAACCATAGACCGCACTCCACACTGGAGTGTCCTGGCCGAGCCTGCCTCGTGGGATGAGCGTCAGTTTTGTCAGAACCCTCCCGGTCATACTGGGTCCCCGACGTCGGGCCTGTCGTCAGAACGAGTGCCAGACCCTGATCGGGTAGTCACTGCTCGAGCCACTCGAGGTGCCGGCGCATCTGGCGGACGAGGGCTGGCCCGGTGGACTGGAGAGCCGGGGTGGGCTGTCCCCGACTCATGAGCGCCTCGGACTCTAATCCAGGCGACCGAGATCGCAGCACACCCCAAAGGGTGGTGACCGGGCTGCGGGCAGAACCCACCGACGACGCCAAGCGCGAGGCCCAGCCGCTTGTCGAGGTCACCCCGGCAGCGAACTATCAGCTGTCCCACGAGGGCACCGTTGCAGGGCAAGGCGAGACGCTCACCGTCCCGCAGGAACTCGCCGACCGCTGGGCGCGATGGCCCGGGCTCATCGTCGAGTGACCAAGCCCCCACCGAGGCGCATGCGGCCACGGTGGGAGTTCGGCTACGGCCACGGGTGTCCTGAGCACTCACCCGCAGGCTGGCACCGAACGAACGCAGCACCCCGCCTCTCCGATGCGAGGGCGGGGTGCTGTTGGCTGTGCCTGGCCTGGCTGAACGCTCGTTGATCAGCAGCGGACGTCAGAACGCAGCGATCGGCGTCGCACTGAAAACATCATCGGCTTCGGTAATCTGCCAGGCGCGGACATCTCTGCCGGCATGGTCGACGTCTTTCTGATGGAACCGCACGCCTAAGCCGTGCGCACAGCCTTCACCTCCGATTGCTGACTCGACGCCATCCATCGCGATCGCGAAGCTGGCCTCACCGATGAACTGCTCGAGACCTGACGGCGGCGCTCCGTCGACAGAGACGACGCGGTAGGCCTGACCGGAGCTGACGGGGCTAGTGGCGGAAAGACTCATGACAGCTCCAGTGCGCTGGACGTTGGCGGGTGGGGATGCAGATCAGGAAGCGCCCTGCGACCGATCGTGTCAAGGTCTGACGCGTGTCGATGGCGGAATGAATCCGTCGGGCTGCTCGTCGAGGCGCAGCGCCGGAGCCATAGGACCCACCTGCGCGACCACGTCGTCACTCGTCGAACCCACCGCATCGTCTCCGCGTCACGGCGCCGGCAAATAGGCGTACCTTCGATTGGTGAGGCGCCCGCCGAACCCGAGGTCCTCAGCAGCAGCCGGTCGAACGCAACCCAGCCCGTTGGCTTCCACCCGTGGAGTCGCTCAGCTCGCCCTTACTCCGCGGTCGTGCACGCCAACCCGATGGATGTGCCGACGTGACCGGCCTACCCGACTTCTATGAGCTCCTCGCCGCATTACACGAGCCGGATCACTCCAGTCAGGACACGCTCGAGGCGATCGTCGCGCTCGCGTGCGAAGCCCTGCACAGCGATCACGCCGGCGTCATGCTCGTGCACGACGGCGGCTCGGTGGAGTCGGTAGCGGTGACCGACGCTCTGGTGACCCGCGGTGATGACCTCCAACGCACATTGGACGAGGGCCCATGCCTGTCCGCGATCGAGGATCCTGCCCACATCCAGCTCGTCCCACGGACCGTCGATGACTCGCGCTGGCCGCATTGGGGACCGGCGGCCGACCGCATCGGCATCCGCAGCGTGGTGAGCGTCCGGTTGTCCAGACGCACGGGCGACCCGATCGGATCGCTCAACGTCTACAACCAGACCAGGGACGAGTTCGACGACGAGGATGCCGACATCGCCCGCGTCATCGGTCGCCACGCCTCAACCGCGCTGGCCGCACTCGGCAAGCTGAAGGAGATGGACCGCGCCATCACCGCCCGAACCATCTTGGGGCAGGCAGAAGGCATCCTCATGGCGCAGTACGGACTCCACGAGTACGACGCGTTCGACATGATGCGGCGCTACTCCAAGAACCACAACCTGCCACTCGACGACATCGCTCAGCAGGTCGTCAACGACCTAGGGATCGCCGATTCATCGTCCTAGACAGAAGTGCCCACCAGCCGACCGCACGGGTTGGGCACGTCTCTGGGCGCTATGTACTGCGCTTTCGCGGTATCGACGCCGCGATCCTGAGGACGCTTGCGGGGTCGCAGTAGGCCAAGTCGAGGCGTATCCGACGTTCGTCGCTCGTCGCCCGAGGTTGTCGAAGTCTTGTCGCGGGTATCCGCACATGCAAGGTGATCCGTGCGCCCGGCTCGCGGTGCGCCCTAGGCCCACCCGGTTGACCCAAACAGCCGGGTGGGCCGACGCATATACAACGTATACGGGATTACCGGCCACTCCCCGCTCACTGCTCCGCCGCCTCTGCCAGGTCGGCGAGCCGGATCACCTCCTCGCCGGCGCACCGAGCTTCGGCGAGGGTTATCACCGGACCCGCGTCATCGAGGCCGGCGTTCGGGTACTGGACGACCCGGTCGAACACCCGAGACGTCGATTCATGGGGTACCCGCGCTGTGCGTGATCCAGCCGATGAAGTACTGGTGTGCCCGCTCGAGGCAGTCAACTCCGGTCACCTCGACGTCCCAACCGTGGCCGGCGGGCAGCGTGGCAACACCACGGGCACGGAGCGGTCGTCGTAATGCGGGTGTTAGTCGTACTCGTCATGGTTGTGCCTTCCCTGAGGTGCTGGTCAGGTGAAGGCCTATCGCACTATAGGTGCACGGGACGTTGGTCGAGGCCGCCTGTACGGCCGCTGACCTGCGGTGATCGTTGCTCCCGCGACTGGACTCGAACCAGTAACCGTCCGATTAACAGTCGGATGCTCTGCCAATTGAGCTACGCGGGATGGTGCGAAGTGCCGGGACAGGTTAGCAAAGATCGTCGGAGACACCGAACCCGGTAACGGGATCCGCCCTTAGGCTTCGGGCCATGGCGCTCATGTGCGAACAGGTCATCATCGACTCGGCAGACCCGTCGGCGCTCGGCCGGTGGTGGGCGACGGCCCTCGGCTGGGCTGTCATCTCCGACGTGCCCGACGAGGTCGAGATCCAGCCTTCGCCGGGGGTGACCCCAGGCCTGATCTTCGTCGAGGTCCCTGAAGCCAAGGCCGGTCAGAACCGGCTGCATCTCGATTTCCGTCCGGTCGGATCTGACGCCGATCAGCAGGCGGAGGTGGCGCGGTTGGAAGGGCTCGGAGCGCGTCGCATCGACATCGGCCAGGGCGACGTGCCGTGGATCGTGATGGCCGATCCCGAAGGCAACGAGTTCTGTATCCTCAGCACGTCGCACTCGCCGCACTAGTCGCCCTTCCCGCACTAGCCGACCGTCAGCTCATCGCTCCGTACCGCTGCATCAGCTTGATCGCCGCCGGCGACGACGCATATGCCTTCTTCACCGCGGCCGGGGAGGCGATCTTGTTCGCGTCGGCCTTGAGATACGCCTTCGTGAGTGCAGTGAACTTCGCGGCGCCAGCAGCCGCACGAGCCTCGAGCAGCATCTTCGCGCCCTGGTTGTAGACGCCGGCGGTGTAGAGGTCTGGGCTGCCCAGCGCGCTGTACCAGCTCATCGACTCGCCGACCTTGTTCTTGACCCGGGCCGGCACCACAAAGGACGTGTAGTCCATTTCGTTGCCGAGGGCGACCGTGGTCGCGTAGCTGGCGAATCCCTCGTCGAGCCATGGACTCGCCGCCTGGTCGTTGCCCACCAGCGCGTAGAACCACTGGTGGGCGAGCTCATGCGTGACAAGTGGCAGAAGATCCTCCGGGGGCGAGTCGCCGTAGAGGACCGAACTCGGGAACTCGATCCCGCCGCCGATGTCCGGCACGACCGACAGCCACACCTCCGGGTAGGGGAACGTCCCCAACTCGGCGGTCAAGGCGCGGATCCCCTGCGCGATGGCGCTCGACCACTGCTGTGACGTCGCCTTGGCACCTGCACTCGGGATGGCCAGATGCACCTTGACCCCGTCGACCTCGGTGTCCACCCGAGCGAACGAGCCGACGGTCACCGCGACGTCACGTACCGAAGGAGCCGAGAACGAGTGTGTCTCCGTACCGTTGGCTCCGGGTTCGACCTTGCCTTCGGTGCCCTCACCCATCACCTGGTCGCCGGTGTTGGTGACGACGAGGAGTTCGGACAGGTCGTAGACGGTGCTGGTCGCGGTCTCGCCGTAGAGGGTGACAGCGGGCTCGGTGGCCCAGCCCTTACCGGGCACCCACGCGAGCAGCGGATACGCCGAGCCGGCCCACGCCACGTCGGCCGCGGCGTCGTAGCCAACACGTTCGTTCGTGCCAGGCACGAGGTCGAGGGTGAACTCGAGGCTGATCGCGATCGTGCTTCCCGCCTTCAGACACGCCGGAAGCTTCAATGACGCCAGCGTCCCCGGTGTCCCGCTCGCTGCACCGGCCGCACGCAACGTCGGCTTGATCTCCTTCTCGGCGACCGTCGCCTTGGTGATCGTTAGCTTTGTGCCCTTCGACCCGGCCACCGGCTTGTTCGGCCACAGCCGGAAGATCAGCTCACACACCTTCAGATCCGGCGTGAAGGTCACCTGCTCGCGTCCGCTCGCTTGCTTGCGATCAGTGGAGAACGCGAAACACAGGGTCACCGTCGGCTTGGACTTGTCGAGCGGGGCCGCTTTCACGTTGCTACCGGTGAGCGCGGCCGGCTGGACCCGTGCAGGCGCGTCCGGCCCCGACAGCTGGCTCCCGTTCCCGCCGCCACCTTGCTCGTTCCCGCCGCCGCCGCCGGACGGCGGGCTCGGGCACTGCGGGTTCGCAGTCGGCGTCGGCGTCGGCGTGGCGGATCCACTCGGAGACGGCGTGAACGACGGGAACGGCGACGGGGTCGACGAGCCCAGGGCGCGTTGGGCACTGGGTGCGCAGGCGGTGAGCACGAGCAGCGCGGCAACGAGCGGCAGGGCGATCCAGCGGACCCGGACGGCCCGCGTCGAACGTCGGGTCGACGGTGCGCGGACTGTCATGCGCGTCAGCCTACGTGGAGTACCCAGGCCGACAATTCGGGCTTTTCGCTTGGTGCTGCCGTTCGGGCGCCGGTCGCTTGGCCAACGGCCGGCCCGACGGTCAGACGCCGAGCTCCGACCTCGTCATGGCGGCCGTCGCCTCGCCCGCGAGCCGCACTTCGGGCCGGTTCGGATCCAGCGGTTCGGAGAACGCCACCTGGGTGAACAGCGAGCGGTCGGCCGACCGCCGTCGCACAGTGACGATCGCGTCCCCGGGCAGGACCCCGCCGACCCGTGCGACGACCGTGGCATCGTCGAGCGCGATCGTGCGGACGGCGACGACGCTGGTCGTCACACGTTCGCGGAGCACGGTCAGCAGGTCGTCGGCATTTTCGAACCGCGTGTGCACGGGCGTCGGCGCGCCGACGATGAGAAGGGTGAACCGGGCCGAGTCACGATCCCATTCGGCCTTGTCGATCTCCTCCCACGGGACCTGTCGTGCCGCCCCCGCCGCCGCCGGAGTCGATCCGGTACCGGGCATGAACAGCGCGTCGTGCGTCGCCACCCACCACCGGCCGGACCCGTCCTGAGCGGCCGCCAGCACGTGCTGGCGGCGCGGCAGTCCGAGCGCCACCAACACGTCCGCCGGAATCGGGCTGTCCGCATCGTCACGCTTGCGTCCGGGCCGAGGCAGCCGCACGACGGCTCGCTCAGTCCTTGGACGACGAGAACGCCGCGTCGAACGCCTGCGCCGACGGCTCGATCAGCAGCAGCTTGCGGACGAACTCGAGAGCCTCGGGTGCACCGACGAGGCGATCCATGCCGGCGTCCTCCCATTCGATCGAGATCGGGCCGTCATAGCCGATGGCGTTGAGCGCACGGAAGCAGTTTTCCCACGGCACGTCGCCGTGACCGGTGGAGATGAAGTCCCAGCCGCGGCGCAGGTCGGCCCAGGGGAGGTGCGAGCTGAGCCGGCCGTTACGCCCGTTGCCGATCCGCACCTTGGTGTCCTTGCAGTCGACGTGGTAGATCCGGTCGGCGAAGTCGAACAGGAAGCCGACCGGGTCGAGTTCCTGCCAGACGAAGTGGCTCGGGTCGAAGTTGAGACCGAAGCCCGGACGGTGGTCGATGGCCTCGAGGGTCTTGACCGTCGTCCAGTAGTCGTAGGCGATCTCGCTCGGGTGCACCTCGTGCGCGAACCTGACCCCGACCGAGTCGTACACGTCGATGATCGGGTTCCACCGGGTCGCGAAATCCTCGTAACCCTCGGCGACCCACGCGTCGGCGACGGGTGGAAACATCGCCACGTACTTCCAGATGGAAGATCCGGTGAACCCGATGACGGTGTCGACCCCAAGCTCGGCAGCGACCCGCGCGGTGTTCTTGATCTCCTCGGCCGCACGCTGGCGGACACCCTCGGGATCGCCGTCGCCCCAGATGCGCTTGGGCAGGATGTCCTGGTGGCGGCGGTCGATCGGGTCGTCGCAGACGGCCTGACCGACGAGGTGATTCGAGATCGCCCAGACCTTCAGGTTGTACTTGTCGAGGATCTCCTTGCGGCCCTTGAGATAGCTGGGGTCGGCGATGGCCTTGTCGATCTCGAGGTGGTCACCCCAGCAGGCGATCTCGAGGCCGTCGTATCCCCACTCACTGGTGAGGCGGCAAACCTCCTCGAAGGGCAGATCGGCCCACTGGCCGGTGAAGAGAGTGACGGGACGTGGCATCTGCTGGTTCTCCTTGTCAGGACGGGCGATGGTTCCGGGCTGGTGCAGGTGTTCGGGCCGGTGACTTCGTGCTGAGACGGCTAGTCGGGTACAGCGGTCCAGTTGGAGCCGCCGGCGGCGCTCTCCTCGACCGCCTGCAGGACGAGCTGGATCTGGAGACCGTCGGCGAACGACGGGGCCGGATCAGTGCCCTTCTCGATCGCGGTAAGAAGGTCGAACGCCTCGTGGGTGAACGTGTGCTCCCACCCGATGATGTGGCCGGCCGGCCACCAGGCCGACAGATAGGGGTGTTCGGGCTCGGTCACGATGACTGTGCGGAAGCCCTGGACGCCGGCCTCGTCGTCAGTGAAATAGACCTGCAGTTCGTTGAGCCGCTCGAGCTCGAACACGAGCGATCCCTTCGATCCGTTGATCTCTATGCGCAAGCCGTTTCGCCGGCCCGGCGCGAGCCGGCTCGCCTCGAACGTGGCGACCGCTCCGCCGGACAGCCGGGCGATGAACAGCGCCGCGTCGTCGACGGTGACCTCGCCGCGCTCGGTCGAACCGGTCCCGCGCAGTCCGTCGGTGGAGGCGACCAGCGGACGTTCCTTGATGAACGTCTCGAGCAGGCTGGACACGCCGGTGACCGTTTGCGCGGTGATGAACTGGGCGAGGTCGACGATGTGGCTGGCGATGTCGCCGAGCGCGCCCGATCCGGCCTCCTCCTTCTGCAGCCGCCACACGAGCGGGAACTCGGGGTCGAGGATCCAGTCCTGCAGGTAGACCGCGCGGACGTGCCGGATCTGACCGAGCTTGCCCTCGGCGACCAGCTGCTTGGCGTACGCGGCGGCCGGTACCCGTCGGTAGTTGAAGCCGACCATCGAGCGAACACCCTTACCTGCTGCGGATTCGGCGGCGGCGACCATGGCGCGCGCCTCGTCGACGCTGTTCGCCAGCGGCTTCTCGCAGAGCACGTGCTTGCCGGCTTCGAGGGCGGCGATGGCGACCTCGGCGTGGTTGTTGCCGGGGCTGGCGACGTCGACGAGACCGATGTCGTCGCGTGCGACCAGGGCGCGCCAGTCGGTTTCGTAGGAGGCCCAGCCGAACTTCGTGGCCGCCGCGGACACGTTCGCCTCGTTGCGTCCACAGATCGCGGCCATGTTCGCCTGCAGGCCGACGTCGAAGAAGTTGTTGACGGTGCGCCAGGCCTGCGAGTGCGACCCGCCCATGAACGCGTAACCGACCATGCCGATGCCGATCGTGGGCTTGCCGGACTCGGCGGTGCTCGGGCTCATGCAGGCTCCTTCAAGCGACGACGGGGTCACCACGACCCTAACCAGCCGTTACCGGCGGGGACACCTGAGGTCTCTCCGGTCGACGTCCGCTTGCGGACGCCGACGGCACGACGCCGGCCGGGTCAGGCGAACCCGTTCTCCCCGCGGTTGCGGAGTTGCTGTCGTCGTTGCTCGAGTCCGATGAGGATGCCGAACAAGCGGTTGTACTCCTCCATCTGAGTGACCGGGTTCATCCGCTCGAGCTTCGCCTTGACTTCGGTGATCTCCCTGCTGACATGCAGTTCCTGGGTCCTCGCCACCAGCGCGGACGCATACCGGCCGTCGGGTTCCCCGGCGGCGGGCACGTGCAGATCCTCGACGGTGAGTGCACTGATGAGTGCGCGGACGGCGTCATGGCCGGCCGCCTGCGTGACGGTCTCGACCCAGCGCTCGCCACCGGCTGCGACACCGACTCCCCCGGCGATGGCGACCGAGGCCACGACAGCCCGGTAGGCAGGGTCGGTGAACGCCTCGACCGGGATGACGTCGAACTCCGGCCCGAGCAGCGCGGGTCGCTGGATGGCGAGCTTGAGCAGTTCGCGCTCGACCTGCAGCTGCCGGTCCTGGCCCGGCGGCGGCCGCGGCGCCGATCGTCCCCGCCGGGAGGCGCCCGTGATCTTCTCGACCTCGGCACGTACGACCTCCACGTCGAGGCCGATCATCCTGGCGACCTCGCGGATGTACTCGCCGATCTTTGCCTGATCGCGGACCGACGCCACCAGCGGAGCCGCCGCACGCATCGCGTCGATCCGGCCGTCGGCACGGTCGAGGTCGTAGCGGGCGACCACCGACGACAGGACGAAGCGGTACAGCGGGACCCTCCGGGCGACGAGTTCGCGGACGGCCTCGTCGCCGGATTTCTGCCGGAGCTCGCACGGATCGAGCCCCGTCGGCTCGACCGCCACGTAGGTCTGCGCGACGAACTGGTCGTCTGACTTGAAGGTTCGCAGCGCCGCCTTCTGGCCGGCCTGGTCGCCGTCGAACGCGAAGATGACCTCGCCGCGCATCTGCGCGTCGTCGAGCAGCAACCGGCGCAGCAGCTTGCCGTGATCCTCGCCGAACGCCGTTCCGCAGGTGGCGACGGCGGTGCCGACGCCGGCGAGGTGGCAGGCCATCACGTCGGTGTACCCCTCGACGACCACGGCCTGACTGGTACGCGCAATCTCCTTGCGTGCAAGGTCGATCCCGTAGAGGACGGTGCTCTTCTTGTAGAGCGGCGTCTCCGGGGTGTTGAGGTACTTGGCTTCGATCCGGTCGTCGTCGAACAGTCGCCGCGCGCCGAACCCGAGGACGTCGCCGCTCACGTCACGGATGGGCCAGAGCAGCCGGCCGCGGAACCGGTCGTAGGGACCGCGCTGCCCGGTGCCGGTCAGGCCGGCGGTGAGGGCGTCCTCGTCGGGGATGCCGCGGCTGCGCAGGTGCCGCAGCAACGACTCGCCGTCGCGTGGTGCGAAGCCGATGCCGAACGTGTCAGCCGCGTCGCGGTCGAAGCCCCGGTCGGCGAGGAACTGGCGGCCCTCGCGCGCGCCCTCGCTGGTGTGCAGCTGGCCGCGGTAGTACTCCGCCGCGGCTGCGTTCGCCGACAGCAACCGGGCGCGCTGGCCGACGTCGCGTTGGACGGTCGGACCGCCCTCGGCGTAGGTGAGCCGGATGCCGGCGCGGTCGGCCAGCCGCTCGACCGCCTCGACGAAGGTCAGCCCGTCGATCTTGCGGACGAAGCTGATGACGTCGCCGCCCTCACCGCAGCCGAAACAGTGGAAGTGGCCCATCGCCGGCCGGACGTTGAACGACGGTGACTTCTCGTCGTGGAACGGGCACAGGCCCTTGAGGGAACCCGCGCCGCCGGGCTTGAGGGTGACGTACTGGCCGATGACCTCGTCGATACGGACCGCTTCACGTACCGCCGCGATGTCCTCGTCCCGAATCCGTCCAGCCACGCCCCGACTCTAGTGGCGGCCGCCGACGTTGCCGGCGGCGTCTCGGGACGGGCTCAGATCGCCCGGTGCTCGACCATCCTGGCGTGGAGCAGGCGCGCGGACACGTCGGTCAGGCTCGCGACCTGATCGAGCACGACGCGAAGGCGGGCCGCATCGTCGGGCGCCTCGGCGAGGTCGTCGGCGAACTCGGGTTCGAGCTGGTCGGGACGCTCGACGAGGGCGCCGACGAGGTCGCTGAGGAGCTGCCGCTCGCCCAACTGGACCTCACGTCGCTGGCTGGTGTCCATCACGAAGTGGGCGGCGAGCGCTTTGAGGACGACGATCTCGAGCCTCGTCTGGGCGGTGGTGACGAGGCCGGCGGCGTAGCGGGTGAGCGGACCGTCGCCGTAGTCGCGCCGGGTGGAGGCCTGGGCGCTCACACAGAAACGACCGATCAGCTGGCTCGTCATGTCCTTCAGCGCCGCCAGTTCATGCCGGCTTCCGCTGAAGTCCGCGCCGGTCGGCCAGTACCCGAAGTCCTGCAACCGCTTCCACGCGTCGTCCAGGGCATCGTCAGGAGCACCCGGGTCGTACCAGTCGCGCGCGATCACCCACACGTCCCGGCGCACGCCCGCGTCGTGCAACCAGTCGAGGCGGAGACGACGGGTCGCGAGCGCATCCTCCACGTCGTGGACCGAGTACGCGACGTCGTCGGCGAAGTCCATCACCTCGGCCTCGAGACAGCGCCGGCCCGCGGGTGCGCCGCTGCGGAGCCAGTCGAAGACGTCGTCGTCGGCGGCGTAGACACCGAATTTGGAGGACGTCAGATCCGGCCCGCCGCCTGGCGGCCACGGGTACTTGGTCGCCGCGTCCAGGCTCGCCCTGGTGAGGTTCAGGCCGACGCTACGGCCGCCGTCGCCCGGCACGAACGACTTCGCCTCCAGCCGCGTCAACAGCCGCAGGGTCTGGGCGTTGCCCTCGAAGCCACCGACGTCGACGGCTGCGAGCGCGAGCGCCTGCTCACCGTTGTGCCCGAACGGAGGATGGCCCAGATCGTGTGCCAGGCAGGCGGTATCCACCACGTCGGGGTCGCAACCGAACGCCTTGCCCAGCTCGCGACCGACCTGGGCGACCTCGTGCGTGTGCGTCAGCCGGGTGCGGACGAAGTCGTCGCTGCCGGGGCCGTGGATCTGCGTCTTGGCACCCAGCCTGCGTAGGGCCGCGCTGTGCAGGACCCGGGCCCGGTCACGCTCGAACGGAGACCTCGTCGCGGCCTTCGGCGGTTCCCACACCCAGCGGCTGATGTCGAAAGGTCCGTACCCGGGTGCCGGGGAGATCTCCGGTACACCGGCCGGGGTGCTGGTGCGCACGGACTCAGCCACCGCTGACGTCGGTCTCGGCATCGGCCAGGTCGAGACCGACGCCATCGGTGTCGTCGAGCCAGCCCTCGGGAAGGACGACCCGCTTCGGACTGCCCTGTCGGCCACGCGGTGCAGCGATCTCGGTCGCCGGATGGCCCAACGTCGGGTCGAGTCTGGCGATCACGCGGTCGAGGTCTGCCAGCGACGAGACCATGCCGCCGGCCGCGCGGAGTTCGCCACCGACGGGGAAGCCCTTGAGGTACCAGGACACGTGTTTACGAAAGTCGCGACAACCGCGCTCCGCACCCATCAGCTCGCACAGCAGGGTCGCGTGCCGCTTCATCAGCACGCTGACATCTCCGAGGCTTGGAAGCACCGGCGTGACGTCGGCGGTCCTACGACCGGGGTGCAACGCTCGGGCCAGGTCGCGGAACAGCCAGGGCCGGCCGAGACAGCCGCGCCCGACGACGACGCCGGCACATCGGGTTACCCGCAGCATCTCCACGGCATCGGTGGCGGCCCACACATCGCCGTTGCCAAGCACGGGAATGTCGACCGCCGCGACGAGCGTCGCGATCGCCTCCCAGTCGGCCGTGCCTGAATAATGTTGTTCGGCGGTACGTCCGTGCAGGGCGATCGCCGCCATGCCGGATTCCGCAGCGATGACGCCCGCGTCGACGTAGGTCAGGTGCCGGTCGTCGATGCCCATCCTGGTCTTCATCGTGACGGGCGCGTCGAACGGGTCAGCCGCGTCGACGACGGCGCGGAGGATCGCGCCGAGCAGATTCCGCTTGTAGGGCAGGACGGCGCCGCCGCCGCGCCGCGTCACCTTGGGGACGGGGCAGCCGAAATTCAGGTCGACGTGCGCGACGCCGAACTCGCCGCAGATGATGCGGGTCGCCTCGGCCATCGTGGCCGGGTCGACGCCGTAGAGCTGGACCGAGCGGGTGCGTTCGCCGGGATCGAACGACAGCATGGCCAGCGATTTCGGATCGCGCTCGACGATGCCGCGTGAGGTGACCATTTCGCAGACGAAGAGGCCGTCGGAGGGACGGTCCGGGTCGAGACGCGCCGGCGCCGTACCCGCGGGCGCCACGACGTCGGCGACACCGGCCTCGGCCTGCTCACGGCATACCTGCCGGTACGCGGCGTTGGTGACCCCGGCCATCGGTGCGAGGACGACAGGCAGCGACGAGCGGACCGACCCGAAGGCCAGCCCGCTCGTCACTGGTTGCGTGATCGTCGACGTCGGGGTCATGGCAGCACCCATTGTCGCTCAGGCCGTCCCGTGCGCAGGCCTTGCGGTGCGCCGCACAGGCCCCGGACCCCAGTAGACCGAGCGGCTCGACTCAGGAACGCGTCCCGTAGACCGAGCCGTAGGTCGACATGTCGAGGTTGTAGTCATTGACCTCGCCGTCGGAGCCCTGGACGTGACACAGCAGGCCCTGCTCGTCGCCGACCTGCATCAGCACCGTGTCGGCTTTCATGTCGCAGGCGACGGCCACCCCGTTGTAGGAGCTGTACAGGGCCGACCACTCGGCCTTGGCGCGGCTGATCGGCAGGTTGTTGAAGACGTAGTCGTAGATGACGTAGGAACCACCCTTCGCCGACACCGCCACCGGGATCTTCAGCCCGGCGTAGGTGACCGTGCAGGCGAACTTGTGCGTTCCCGTTTTCACCAAGACCTTGTCCGAGGTGGCGCAGGTGGCCGAGGTCGTCGTCGCGTCCGCGGTGCCGGCGGCCTTCCACACAGCCTTCTCGAAGTCGTATTCCATGCGTTTGGTGAGCGGCGCAGAGGCCACCGGACCCTTCGGGTACCGGGGCTCGGCGAACGCCTTCGTCGGCCGCTTCATCGCCTTCATCCCCGGAACCGGGGCCGGCGCCGCAGTCGTGGCCGACTCGGTGGGTGAGGGCTCGACGGCCGAGGTCGTCGCCGGCGTGGCGGACGCCGGCTGCGCGGTGGGCTGGCTGACCGGAGTGTCCGCCGTGCCGCCGCCGAGACCCGGAAGTCCGCAGCTCGCCAGGGCGAGAGTGCTCAGTGCGGCGCAAGCCGCGAGGGCCACCTTACGAGGATGCATGGGTTGACTCTTTCTGGAACGTCGGGGTGATTGGCTCCGCGTTCTCTACGCGTGCGTACAGTGAAGCTCAGTTTGGTATCGGTACAAAATGCGCGAATCGGAACCTGTGGATAACTACCATCCGGCTGCGTCGAGCGTTCGCTCAGGTGCCGCGCAGGTCGAACTCAGCTGGTCGACGCACTCGGGCTGCCGCTGGATGACGGGCTCGCGGCGGGCGTCGGAATGGTCGTCGGAGTTGCCACCGGGCTGCCCGTCGGGGTGCCCGTAGGACTAGCGGTCGGGGTTGCCGCCGGACTGGGCGAGGCGGCGAGAGTGAACGTGATGATGCCGCTGTCGTCGAGGCCACCGTGGTAGGCGACGGACGTGTTGTCGGTCTGGGCCACCCAGCAGGTGATCGCCTTCGGATCGCCGAGCGGGACGAGTGCGGTGCCGTCGACGTCGCAGGTGATGCGGGCCGGCTTGTAGGCCTGCCGGCTCGCTTCGTACTGGACCTTGTTCGAGGTGACCGGAAGCCTGGCGACCTTGAAATTCCAGGTGATGTGCTTCGCACCGGTCACACTGCTGATCGCGAATGTCGTCCGGACGCCGCTCGCGGTGACGACGCAGTCGAACCGCAACGACGCCTTCTCGACGACGAGCTTTGCGTTCGTCGTCGCGCAGGCCACGGCGGTCTTCGGATCGACCGTGCCGGCGGACGCCCAGACGATCCGTTCGACGCCGTAGCCGATCGAAGTCAGCTCGTCGGCCTTCGCCGGCTTGGCCGGCATGCTCGGCAGCGGGTACGGGCTGGTCGGCTGCAGCATCGGCGTGAGGGACGCGGCCGGCACCGGGGTCGGCGTCGGCGTAGTCGCTGTGGACTGGTCGCCGGCTGCTCCCGCACTGCACCCGGCGAGGACGAGGATCAGCGCGCCGACCGCACCGTTGACGGCGGTCGCGCGGACCGACGACATCGACCGAACTGCTGTGGAGGGGGTTCGGCTGGTCGCCCGGCCGGTTCGGATTGACACGATCGTGCGCGCGGGCGTCAGCACCCGATCAAGCGGGTGGCGAGGAAGGCCGCAACCTGACCGAGGCCGATGCGTTCCTGGGTCATCGAGTCGCGCTCGCGAATGGTGACGGCCTGGTCGGCTGCCGTCTCGAAGTCGACGGTGATGCAGAACGGCGTCCCGACCTCGTCCTGGCGCCGGTAACGACGGCCGATGGCGCCGGCGTCGTCGAAGTCGACGTTCCAGTGCCTGCGCAGCTCGGTGGCGAGCTCCTTGGCGCGGGGAGTCAGCTCCGGGTTCCTCGACAGCGGCAGGACGGCGGCCTTGATCGGCGCGAGGCGGGGATCCAGGCGCAGGACGGTGCGCTTGTCGATGCCACCCTTCGCGTTCGGCGCCTCGTCCTCGACGTAGGCGTCGAGCAGGAACGCGAGGACCGATCGCGTCAGACCGGCGGCCGGCTCGATGACGTAGGGCACCCATCGCTCACCGGTCGCCTGGTCGAAGTAGCTCAGGTCGGTACCGGAGTGCTTGGAGTGCGTCGTCAGGTCGAAGTCGGTGCGGTTGGCGATGCCCTCGAGCTCGTCGAATTCCTTGGCGCCGAAGCCGAAGCGGTACTCGATGTCGACGGTGCGGGTCGAATAGTGGCTCAGCTTCTCCTTCGGGTGCTCGAGCAACCGGAGGTTCCCGGGATCGAGACCGAGGTCGGTGTAGAACGCCATCCGGGTGTCGATCCAGTACTGGTGCCACGTCTGGTCGGTTCCGGGCTCAACGAAGAACTCCATCTCCATCTGCTCGAACTCACGCGTGCGGAAGATGAAGTTGCCCGGCGTGATCTCGTTGCGGAAGCTCTTGCCGGTCTGGGCGATACCGAACGGCGGCTTGCGGCGCGACGTCGTCTGCACGTTGGCGTAGTTGAGGAAGATGCCTTGCGCCGTCTCCGGACGCAGGTAGTTGAGACCTTCCTCGTTCTCGACCACGCCGAGGTAGGTCTTCAGCATGCCGTTGAACTGACGAGGCTCGGTCCAGGCGCCCTTGGTCCCGCAGTTCGGGCAGGTGATGTCGTTGAGCCCGTCAGACGTCCGGCCTTTGCGTGCCTCGAAGTCCTCCTCGAGGTGATCTGCCCGGTAGCGCTTGTGACAGTTCTGGCACTCGGTGAGCGGATCGCTGAACGTCGCCAGGTGCCCGGACGCCTCCCACACCGCCGGCGGCAGGATGACCGCGGAGTCGAGGCCGACGATGTCGTCGCGGCTGGTGACCATGGCCTTCCACCACTGTCGGCGGATGTTCTCCTTGAGCTCGACACCGAGGGGGCCGTAGTCCCAGGCCGACCGTGATCCGCCGTAGATCTCCGCCGACGGGAACACGAAACCTCGGCGCTTGGCCAGACTGACCACAGCGTCGTTGCGGGCTCCCAGGGCGTTGGCAGGCACGCGATGACCTCGTTCCTTCGTTGTCGGACGTTGGTCCCGGCCGGTGCATACGGTGCGACGACGGGACGCCGCGCCGGTGCGCAGCGGGTTCGAGGGTATCGCCGGGTCGAGCGGGCGGACGAATCGATTCGCCGCGGCTACGGCGGTTTCGCGGCCACGACGAGCGTGCTGTTAGCGCTCGAGCAGTCAGCGCATCGCGTCGAGAGCGAGCTCTGAGACTCCCCCGGGCTCGAGTTCCTCGTACACACTCGGCTCGTCGAGAGCCCATCGCTGCAGAGCCATCAGCGCGTAGCGGACCGGCCCCGCGCCGAGCCCACGCCGCAATGCGCCGCCGTGCTCGAAGCGTGCCGTGAGAACCCACGAGCGGTGATCGTCGACTGATCGGACGAGCTCACCTCCGTGCCAGCCGACCTGAGCCGCAAGGGCTTCGCCGGCCTCGTGTGCTTGACTGCGGAACCCGGCGGCCTGATCGTCGGGGACCCGGAACCGGGTGATCATCGTCATCACGCGCCTAGTGTCTGCCTTTCGCATCGCCTCCGCTGCATCGTCCCAGCCGTCATCAGTCGGTCCTGTCCCGCCGTCCCCTGGAGTCCGTCGTGTCGACACCCGGCGCCACCGCGCCTGGTCCGCGTGAGCGCCTTGCCCGCACCAGCGTCCCGCTGCTGGCGATGATCGACCGGATACCCCGGTTCGTCGTCACCCTCGTTCTCGCTCTCCTGCTCCTGCTCGGTCTCTTCGGCCCCCGATGGGTCGCAACGGTCTGTCTTGCCGTCGTCACGCTCGTGCTGGGTTGGCTTGTCGCACTCGTCGGAGCAGCCGGCGGTAGCGGACGTCTCGTCCTGCGCATCGGCTCCCTCGTCATCCTGGTCGTGCTGCTCGTCGCCCGAGCCGCCGGAGCCGGCGTCGGGGTCTGATGGTCGTTCTCGTTGCGCTCATCACCGTTGCCTCGACTGCACTCGGCGGCCTGTTCGCCCTGCGGAATCGCGATTCCCTGCATCTCATCCTCGGCTTCACGGCCGGCGTCCTGCTCGGGCTCGTCGCCTTCGATCTGCTCCCGGAGATCTTCGACCTCGGCACCGATCTGACCTTGTTCGGGCTGCCGGCAGTCATGTTCGCGTTCGTCGGTGGATTCCTCGTTCTACACACCATCGAGCGGACGATGGCGCTGCATGACGCACACGAGGGCGAATACGAATCGCATGAGCACCCACGGATCGGCGTCGTCTCCGCGCTGGCGCTGATCGGGCACTCGTTTCTCGACGGCGTCGGGATCGGGCTGGCGTTCCAGGTGGGCAACGGAGTCGGCGTCACCGTCGCGATCGCCGTGGTGGCACATGACTTTGCGGACGGCCTGAACACGGTGAGCCTGATGGTGGCTCACGGCAACTCGCCGAACCGGGCTCGCGCGATGCTCGTTCTCGATGCGCTTGCGCCGGTGTTCGGAGCCGCGCTCACCCTTCTCGTGACATTGCCGCATTGGCTCGAAGCTCTCTACCTGGGCTTCTTCGCCGGCTTCCTGCTCTATCTGGCGACCGGCGACATCCTGCCGGAGGCGCACAGTCGGCATCCGTCCCGGCTCACGCTGCTGATGACGCTCGCGGGCGTCGCCTTCATCGGGGCCGTCGTCGCGGTCTCCCATCTCTGACCGTCGAGCAGATCTCTGACGGTCAACTCCGGGTGCTGGGGGATGATCCTGCCTCGTGCTGGTGCGGTGTCCGCCTCGGTGGCCGAAGTGGGCGCGTCCGTACGCGCCGCGCCGGGATCAGCGTGCGGGAGCGACCACTTCGGCCGCAGGGCTGGCACATCAGTGCCCTCGGGTGATCCACTCCCGGAGGTGCGGCGCTTCGGCGCCGATGGTGGTGTCGCCGCCGTGGCCGGTGTGCACCACGGTGTCCGCGGGGAGTGTCAGCAACCGGTCGCGGATGGACGCGACGATGGTGGGGAAGTCGGAGTACGAGCGCCCGGTCGCACCCGGGCCACCCTGGAAGAGGGTGTCGCCGCTGAACAGGACGCCGAGCTGCGCGATGTAGAGACAGGTGCTCCCGGGTGTGTGGCCCGGTGTGTGAAGCGAGGTCATGGTCACGTCGCCGATGGTGAACTCGGTTCCGTCGCCGAGGTCCCTGTCGGGCTCGACGGTGTACAGCGAGTGCCAGAGCATCCGGTCCGCCGGATTGAGCCAGATGGCGCCGGGGCCCTGGTCGTCGTGCAGCCGGTCGTAAAGGTCGCCAGCGGCGTCGATGTGGTCGTCGTGGGCGTGTGTCAGTACGTTCGCCAGCACTCTGCGTGAGCCGACGGCATCGGCGATTGCATGCGCGTCGTGGGCCGCGTCGACGACGATCACCTCGTCGTCGTCTCCGACCAGCCAGACGTTGTTCTCGACATCCCACGTACCGCCGTCGAGGGAGAAGGTCCCCGACGTCACAACACGTTCGACCCGCACCCCGCCGGCCGAGACCGGATCCGCCGGTCTCGTCACAGCATGACCACCGAACGGAGGACGTCGCCACCGTGCATCTTGTCGAACGCCGCTTCGACGTCGTCGAGCCCGATCGTCTCCGAGACGAACGCGTCGAGGTCGAGCCGACCCTGCAGGTACAGGTCGATCAGCATCGGGAAGTCCCGACTGGGCAGGCAGTCGCCGTACCACGACGACTTCAGCGAGCCACCCCGCCCGAAGACGTCGAGCAACGGGAGTTCGAGCGTCATCTCAGGCGTCGGCACACCGACCAGGACGACGGTACCGGCAAGGTCGCGGCCGTAGAACGCCTGCTTCCAGGTCTCCGGGCGGCCGACCGCGTCGATGACGACGTCGGCCCCGAAGCCTCCGGTCAGGTCCCGGATGGCGTCGACGGGGTCGAGGGCCCGCGCGTCGACGGTGTGGGTGGCGCCGAGCTTCGTCGCATTGCCGAACTTCCGCGCGTCGAGGTCGACAGCGATGATCTTCGACGCGCCGGCCAGCTTCGCGCCGGCGATCGCTGCGCAGCCGACACCGCCGCAGCCGATCACGGCAACCGTGTCGCCGCGGGAGACGTTGCCGGTGTTGAGCGCCGCCCCGAGGCCGGCCATCACGCCACAGCCGAGCAGGCCGGCGGGGGCCGGCGGGGCGGACGGATCCACCTTGGTGCACTGGCCCGCGTGCACGAGCGTCTTCTCTGCGAACGCACCGATGCCGAGCGCCGGCGACAGCTCGGTGCCGTCCGCGAGCGTCATCTTCTGTGTCGCATTGTGAGTGTTGAAGCAGTACTGCGGACGGCCGCGCAGACACGCGCGGCACTGTCCGCAGACAGCGCGCCAGTTGAGGATCACGTAGTCGCCGGGGGCAACGTCGGTGACGCCGTCGCCGACCGCCTCGACGGTTCCGGCGGCCTCGTGCCCGAGCAGGAACGGGTAGTCGTCGGAGATCCCGCCCTCGCGGTAGTGCAGGTCGGTGTGGCAGATTCCGCATGCTGCGATCGCTACGAGTGCCTCGCCCGGACCAGGGTCGGGGACGAGGATCGTCTCGACCGTGACCGGCGCGCCCTTGGTGAGTGCGACGACTCCTCTGACCTCGTGCATGAATCCTCCAGACTCGGCGAACTGGCGTCTGACGATGGACAGCCGGACAACGCAACGGCTTGCTGCCCTGGGCTGCCGCGAAGGCTATCGGGCGACTGCGTCCACCGCGCCGCCGTAGCGGCGGTCGCGGCGGGCGTAGGTCTCGACGGCACGCCACAGGTCACGGCGATCGACGTCGGGCCAGAGCACGTTGTCGAAGATCATCTCGGCGTAGGCCGACTGCCAGAGCAGGAAGTTCGACAGTCGTTGCTCCCCCGACGACCGCCAGAACATGTCTACGTCAGGCATCTGCGGCTCGTCGAGATAGCGGCGGAACAGCTTCTCGTCGACGCTCGCCGGCTTGACCCGGCCGGCGGCGACGTCGCGGGCGATCGCTTGCGCCGCATCCGCGATCTCGGACCGACCGCCGTAGTTCACGCACATCGTCAGGGTCAGGATCTTGTTGTCGGCGGTCAGTTCCTCGGCCCGCTCGAGTTCACTGATGACGCTGCGCCACAGCCGGGGACGTCGACCGGCCCAGCGGACCCGCACGCCCCACGCATGCATCTCGTCGCGCCGACGCCGGATCACATCGCGGTTGAAGCCCATCAGCCATCGAACCTCCTCCGGCGATCGCACCCAGTTCTCGGTGGAGAACGCGTAGGCCGAGAGGTGGGTGACGCCGATCTCGATGGCACCCGCGACGACGTCGAGTAGTACCGCTTCGCCGCGCGCGTGACCTTCGGTCCTCGGCAGTCCACGCGCGTTGGCCCATCGGCCGTTCCCGTCCATCACGACGGCCACGTGCTTCGGGACCAGCTCGCGCGGGATGTCCGGCGGCCTGGCGCCGGACGGGTGAACCGGCGGCGGCATCGGGGCGACCGCAGGTACCGCGGGCGGGCGCGCCTTCATGACGCCGGGACGATGCGGTCGACCCCACGATCGAGCATCGGCATCGACCGGAGGCCGCGCTCGAGATGCCACTGCAGGAACGCGGTCACGAGGCCGTCGGCCTCGCGGCGCTGACCGGCGGTGGCCGCCGCGGCGACCGCCCAGTCGCCGGTGAGCAGCGCCGACAGGAGCTTGACGGTGTCACCAGCTGGCATCGCGACACCGCCGGGTCGACAGACCGAGCACACCATCCCACCCGCACCCGGTGAGAACGCCGTGTGCGGACCCGGCGCCCCACAACGGGCGCACTCGGAGAACGACGGCGCGTAGCCGGCGACCGACAGTGCCCGCAGGAGATAGGAGTTGAGCGTCAACGTCCGGTCGTGCGCCTCAGTGCTGAACGCCCGCAGCGCCCCGGTGAGGAGCAGGTACTGCTGGGTTGCCGGCTCGCGCTCCTCGCCGCAGAGTCGCTCGGCCGTCTCGAGAGCGACCGTCGCGCAGGTATAGGCCGGATAGTCGGTGGTGAGCGCCTCGGCGAACGCGTCGATCGTCTCGACCTGCGTGATGATGTCGAGCGAGCGGCCGGTGGCGAGCTGGAGGTCGACGTGCATCGCCGGTTCGAGCCGTGCGCCGAAGCGGCTGCTCGTGCGCCGGACACCCTTCGCCACCGCCCGCACGATGCCGTGATGGCGGGTCAGGAGCGTGACGATGCGGTCGGCCTCACCGAGTTTGTGCCGCCGCAGCACGATCGCTCGATCCCGGTAGAGGCTCACCCGGCCATTGTGCCGGGTACCACCGGCAGAACACCTTCGAATGACCACCACGGAGTGGGCGCGTCCCCACCCCGACACACCGACCGACCCGTCCCGCAGCGTCCACTCGAGCAGCCCCACGAGCCCCGACCCGCAAAGTGGGCGCGTGCCCACCCGACACGCCGACCGACCCGTCCCGGAGCGTCCACTCGAGCAGCCCCACTCCGCCAGGTCCCCGCCCCACCGGAGGACGGACGCAGAACGACCGCATCCCCAACTCCGGGGATGCGGTCGTCGTGCTGTCTCGGCCCGGGCCGAGTCGAGCAGAGGTCAGCGCGAGCTGTCGGCCGACACGCTCTCGGCAGCGGGCATCTCGACCGGCGTTCGACCGGCTGTGTCACCGACCGAACGCAGGTGGTCGAGGCATTCACGGTAGGACGCGATGAATCCGACATTGCGGAACGGCAGTCCCTGGACCAGGCAGTAGTCACGGATCATCGGCTGCGCGAGCCGCAGGTTGGGCCGGGGGATGCTCGGGAAGAGGTGGTGCTCGATCTGGTAGTTCAGCCCGCCCAAGAACTGGTCGACGAGCCAGCCGCCGCTGACGTCGCGGGAGGTGAGGACCTGCTTGTGCAGGTGGTCCATCTTCGTCCCTGGCTCCGGCATCAACATGCCCTTGTGGTTCGGGGCGAACGCCATTCCGAGGTTCATCCCGTAGATCGCCTGGTGGATCAGCACGAACAACACGGCCTGGCCGGGGGTGAGGAAGACGAACAGGAACACCAGGCACACGGCGTGACGCATGCCGAGCAGGGTGGCCTCGACCATCCGCTGGCGCTTCGGCCGCAGCCGCAGCGTCTTCAGGCCGGACACCATCAGGCTCCACCCCTCGAACGTGAGCAGCGGGAAGAACAGGTCGGCCTGGTGATGCGCCAGCCAGATGCCGAAACCGGTGCGCTTCGAAGCCTGCCGGTCACTCCAGACGATCGTGCCCTCGGCAACGTCGGGGTCGAGGCCCTCGTGGTTCGGGTTCGCGTGGTGGCGCAGGTGCTTGTCCTGCCACCAGCCGTAGCTGAGGCCTCCGAGGACGTTGCCCGCGATGAAGCCCAGAATGCGATTCGCCTTCTTGCTCGCAGCGATCTGCTGATGTCCCGCGTCGTGACCGAAGAACCCCACCTGCGCTGACAGCAGCGCGGCCGGGACGGCCAGGAGCAGCGCCCACCAGCTGTGCGAGAGCAGCACGACGCCGGTCGCGGTGATCGCGATGCCACCGAGGATGACGCTCGCCAGCCGGATGTAGTAGCCGATCTGCCGGTCGAGATAGCCGGAGCCGCGGACCGCGCTGGCAAGCGGGCCGAACGTGCTCTGCGCGCGGGCACCGGGCGCACCCGGCGTACCGGGCGTGGCCGGCGCGGCGGACGTCGAGGGCGCTGCGGGCGCCGGGGCGGGCCGGGGCGGATCGAGAAGCGTCATGACATCAAGACTTCCCAACAAGCCAGCTGCTCACACTGGGTAGGACACCCGAACCGATGGTGGGGACAGCACCCCTGTCCGATCAGGTACCGGCAGGGATGATGTCCAGCGTGAACCGATTCCTGCTCACGCTCACCGCGCTGTTCATGACCGTGGTGGCAGAGATCGGTGTCCTGTTCTTCGCGGGTTCGGTGGCGGGTCTCGGGCTGGTCATCTTCTGGATCGGCATCCCGGTCCTCTTCGCCTCCACGATGGCCCTGCGCTGGTGGGCGAACATGCACCGGGTGATCGCGGGCCGCATCCTCGAAACGCCGGTCGTCCGTCCCTACCGCGCGTTCCCCGGCGGCGGCTGGTTCGCACGGTTGCGATGGCTGCTCACCGATGTCGCGACATGGCGCGACATCTCCTGGGTTCTCGTGCAGGCGACGGCAGGCATCACGCTGACCGCCCTCGTCGTCGCACTGGGTGCCGGCACCGTGTTCTACCTGATCTACCCGTTCCTGATGTGGGTGACCCCGCCGGGAGTCTTCGATCAGCCGTTCGGCTTCTTCACCATCACCCGTCCCTTCGAGGGCCTGTTGATGTGGCCGTTCGCCCTGGTGGCCTTCCTGCTGTGGCGCGGCTTCTCCCGGCCGCTGATGCTGGCGTGGGCGACGATGACGAAGAGCCTGTTGTGGCCGACGCCGGGCGCAATCCTCAAGGGACGGGTCGAGTCCCTGCAGGCGAGCCGCGCGGACACGGTCGATACCGCGGCCGCCGAGATCCGCCGCATCGAGCGCGATCTACACGACGGCGCGCAAGCCCGCCTCGTCGCCATGGGGATGAGCCTCGGGCTAGCCGACGAACTCATCTACAGCGATCCCGAGCGGGCCCGTGCGCTCCTGAACGAGGCGCGTGAGGCGACGTCGACGGTCCTGAGCGAACTCCGCAACCTCGTCCGCGGCATCTACCCGCCGGTGCTGGCGGACCGTGGACTCGTCGGCGCCGTCCGCGCGATCGCACTGGACGCGCCGGTACCGACGAGCGTCGCCACCATCGGATTCGGCGAGACCGAGAGCCAACGGCTGCCCGCTCCGGTCGAGGCCTGCACCTATTTCGTCGTCTCGGAAAGCCTTGCGAACATCGGCAAACACGCCCGCGCCGACCGCGCCCACGTCAGGATGGCGCTCGAGGACGACATCCTCGTGGTGACCGTGGCCGACGACGGTGTCGGCGGTGCCGAGAGTGCCGAGGGATCGGGGCTGACCGGACTCGCCCGGCGCCTCTCGGCGTTCGATGGCACGCTGACCGTATCCAGCCCTCCCGGGGGACCGACTCTCGTGACCATGGAGATCCCCACGTGCGAGCCGTTCTTGCAGAAGACCACGCCCTACTCCGCGAAGGTCTGATCCGGCTTCTGGAGGCGCACGACATCGAGGTCGTCGACGCCGTCGCCGACGAGCCGTCGCTGGTGCGGGCGCTGGCCCGTGAGGATATCGACGTCGCCGTCGTCGACGTCCGGCTTCCCCCGACCGGCACCGACGAAGGCCTCCGCGCCGCCGTCGCCGCCCGCAAGGCGCGGCCTGGCCTCCCTGTCCTCGTCCTGTCGCAATATGTCGAGCAGCTCTACGCACGGGAATTGCTGGCGAGCGCCCAGGGCGGCGTCGGCTATCTGCTCAAAGACCGGGTGAGCAACGTCGGCCAGTTCATCGACGCGGTCGAGCGGGTGGCCGCGGGCGGGACGGTGATGGACCCCGAGGTCGTGTCGCACCTGCTGGCCCGCCGGGACGAGCCGTTGTCGCGGCTCACCCCGCGCGAGCGCGAAGTGCTCGGCCATATGGCCGAGGGTCGTTCGAATGCCGCGGTCGCAGCCGCGATGGTGGTGACGGAGAAGGCGGTCGGCAAGCACATCGCCAACATTTTCTCGAAGCTCGACCTGGCGCAGTCCGACGACGACAACCGTCGCGTCCTGGCCGTCCTCGCCTTCCTGCAGAGCTGATCGCTTTGTCAGCACGCTGTCATCGCGCGATCACTGGTTGACGCGCGTTCGGCCGGCAATCTCCGGCCACGCGCGGAATCGTCCGAACAGGAGAGAAATACGGGAAAACCCTGATGCTTTCGGGTCGACCCGGCGTCATCATTCTTGCGAACAGGTGCTCATTCCCGCGCAAGGAAAGGTCAGCCCCATGAAGACCGCTTATCGGGTGTTCGCTTACCTCATCGCTGCATTGGTCATGGTCCAGGCCGCCGCCGTCGCCTACGGATTCTTCGGGCTCGGCAAGTGGATCGAGGACGGTGGCACCCTCGACAAGGCGGCGATGGAGTCTGACACCACCAGCTTCACCGGCGATGTCGGGCTCGCCATCCACGGCATATTCGGCACGATCGTGATACCGGTCGTGGCTCTGCTGTTCGTCGTCTGTGCGTTGTTCGCGAAGATCGCCGGCGGCGTCAGGTGGGCCCTGATCACGCTTGCGACCGTCGTCGTGCAGGTAGCCCTCGGGCTCGCTGCGCACAACCTGCCATCCTCGGCCTCCTGCACGGCATCGTCGCGTTGGTCCTCTTCGGCGTCGCGGTGACCGCGGCCATGCGCGTCCGGAAGACCGTCGCCACGAGCCCGCTGGCACCGGCCGCTGCGGTCGGCTAGGTAGCCCGCGGGCTTGGCGAAACGGCGCCGAAAGGTGCTCCGGATCGCCGCGCCCCGCCACCGGCGGCCCGTGGGAGGCGATGTCGAAGCTCTCGCCGTCGCGGACGTTGAGGGAGTCGAACTGCTGCGGCGGGGATGACGGCCCACCTCGCCTACGAAGGTGTCGAGTCGCCGTTCACGATGGGATCGGAGAGCGACAACGACCCCGAGTGACGCGTCAGGTAGCGGTAGGCATACCGGTCGACGAAGCCGCTCCGACGGTAAGCCGCCCGGGCTCCGACGTTGTCGTCGAGGACCTCCAGGAAGGCGGTCGAGGCGCCCGCCGCCCGCCCCCAGCGCATCAGCGCCGACAGCAGCTGTGTGCCGAAGCCCCTCCTGCGTTGGGACTCCTCGATCCACAGGCACGACACACCGACGTGACCGGACGACACCGCGGCGCGTCCCAGACCGACTGTTCGCCGGTCCGATCCGATCACCGAGGCGAACGCGCACCGACCACCGCCGAGGACCTCGGGCGCACCGTCAGGCACTCCATCAGGGAACCGGGCCGACAGCCAGCGCCCCGTCAGGTGCCCGTCGAGACCGACGGCCGGCATGCTGGACGAGACGACGTCCGGTCCGTCCTCGACCCCATCGTCGAGGCGCCTGGTCATCACCCAGCAGTCAGCCTCCGCGGGTCGCGCCTCGATCCATCCGATCGCGCGCAACGCCTGTTCCTCGGCCGAGCCGATGACGATCTGCACGAGCACCGGCAGACCGCGGGACCGGTAGAACGCCGTCGCGCGGTCGGCCGCCTCGCGGATGGGCAGGCCCGGGTCACCGGACACCAGCACGGAGTTCGCGCGGCCGGTGTAGCCGCGGCTGGCCCGGAGCTGCCATTCGCCCAGCTGTTCGCACTCGATACCCGGCCACGTCTGCGCGCTCGCCGACCGCAACCCGGGATCGGCGACGACCAGCCCGCTCACGCCGCCTTGCGCGCCCGGTGCGCCGCCGACAGGATCGCGCGGAACGATGCCCGCATGATGTTCGAGTCGGTCCCGACACCCCAGTAGACGCTGTCGCCGATCTCGCACTCGACGTAGGCCACCGCCGACGCATCGCCGCCGGCCGAGAGCGCGTGCTCGGCGTAGTCGAGCACCTTGACGTTGACGTCGACCTGCGAGAGGGCATCGACGAAGGCAGCGATCGGGCCGTTGCCTTCACCGGCGATCCGTCGTGCAACGGCCGGTGCACCGGCAGCAGTAGAGCGGGTGTCGAGCAGGACGACGTCGAGCTGGTCACGACCAGCGCCGTCCTGATCGCTGCGGACCGAGCCCAGGATCAGGTCGTCGTAGCCGAGGTACTCGTCGATGAACAGGTCGTGGATCACCTGCGCGGACACCTCACCACCGTCGGCGTCGGTGTGGTTCTGGACGACCCGACTGAATTCGACCTGCAGCCGACGGGGCAGGTCGTAGTTGAACTCGCTCTTGAGCAGGTAGGCCATGCCGCCCTTGCCGGATTGGGAATTCACCCGGATGACGGCCTCATAACTGCGGCCCAGCTCATGCGGGTCGATCGGCAGGTAGGGGATCTGCCACGGCATCTGTGACACCGGCTTGCCGGCCGCGGCCGCATCCCGTTCCAGGGCCTCGAAGCCTTTTTTGATCGCATCCTGATGAGACCCGGAGAACGCCGTGTAGACCAGATCACCGACGTAGGGGTGTCGCGGGTGCACGTCGATCTGGTTGCAGTACTCGACGGTGCGGCGGATGTCGTCGATGTCGGAGAAGTCGACCTGCGGATCGATGCCCTGGCTGTACAGGTTCAACCCCAGGGTGACGAGGTCGACGTTGCCGGTGCGCTCGCCGTTGCCGAACAGGCAGCCCTCGATGCGGTCGGCACCGGCCATCACGGCCAGTTCCGCGTCGGCCACGGCCGTGCCGCGGTCGTTGTGGGTGTGCACCGACAGGGCGATGTGATCGCGAGGGGACAGGTTCCGGCTCATCCACTCGATCTGATCCGCGTAGACATTGGGCGTCGACCGTTCGACCGTGCACGGGTAGTTGAGGATGATCTCCCGGCCGGCCGCGGGCTGCCAGACGTCCATCACCGCCTCGCTCAGCTCGAGTGCGAACTCGAGCTCGGTGTCCATGAAGATCTCCGGCGAGTACTCGTAGCCGAAGTTCGTCCCGCCCAGATACGACTCGGCGAACTTCACCACTGCCTGGGTGCCCTGGGTCGCGATCGTCCGGCACTGCTCGCGGCCGTCACCCGGCCAGCCGAAGACGACCTTCCGGAACTCCGGCGCCGCCGCGTTGTACATGTGCACGGTGGCGTTCTTCGCACCCACCAGCGACTGGACGGTGCGTTCGATCAATTCTTCGCGGGCCTGCGTCAGCACCGAGATGCGGACGTCGTCGGGAATGCGGTCGGCCTCGATCAAGTCGCGGATGAAGTCGAACTCGGTCTGGCTGGCCGCCGGGAAGCCGACCTCGATCTCCTTATAGCCCATTTTCACCAGGAGCTCGAACATGCGGCGCTTCCGAGCTGGGGTCATGGGGTCGATCAGCGCCTGGTTGCCGTCGCGCAGATCAGTGGTCAGCCAGCGGGGAGCCGCGTCGAGGCGGGCGTCGGGCCAGGTGCGATCGGGCAGCGAGATCGGATTACGGCGATGGAACGGCACATAGCGGCCGAACGGCATCGGGCTGGGCTGCTGGGTGTTCGCGCGGCTACCGGTGACGGGGCGCGCGGGGGTGGCTGGGTCGGACGAGTTCGCAATGGTCATCGTGGCGCTCCTGAGTGTCGAACTGGATGCGCCGGGCATGGGAAAGCCTCCGCGGTGGGGGTTCCCGGCTTGTCAGCTCTCCCCAGCGCGGCAGCAAAGAAGGAGTCGCCGCATCGCCATGATGGCGCAGACGCTACTCCGGCGGTGCGGACGGCGACAACCGAGGCGGCCACCCGACCGAGGAAAACCCGTAGCGATGCGACGGTTAGGGGGTGATCATCTCGGCATGAGCAGCGTTGCCCTCGATCCGACCGGCTGGCCAGGCACCCTCCCGCCGGTGACCCTCCTCGACGGGGCCGACGTCTCCGATCCCGACGTCGATTCGCTCTGTGCGCTGTACGAGGCCAATCGGTGGACTTACGCCTTCGCCGGTTCGCCGGTCCCTACCCGGGCGGTCCGGGCCACCATCGAGTACGGCTGGGACGGGGAGGCTCCGTTCGTCTACGTGGTGCGTGCCGGTGACGATGCCGGACCGGGGGCCGACGCACAGACGATCGTGGCGGTCCTCGAGATCTGGTACTCCACCCACGACAACCTCAACAACGTCTATCTCGATGTGGTCGTGCACCCGGACTGGCGCCGCCGCGGCATCGGCAGCGCACTGGTCGAGCTGGGCGAGGCATGGGGACGAGCCAACGCGCGGCTGACGGTGATGACCGGGACGCGCGAGGGTTCGGTGGCCGACGAGGAGTTCGCCGAGCGACGCGGCTACGTCCGCGCGCTTCGTGAGGTGATGCGGCGACAGGTGCTCGCCGACGTGGATCGCGACCTCGTCTCACACGAGTTGGCACAGGCACGGCTGGCCGCGGCGGACTACGAGGTGCTCCGGTTGTTCGGCCGGATCCCGGAGGAGATGCTCGACGGCATCGCCGAGGTCGACAACGCCATCAACGACGCACCGCGCGACGATCTCGCGTGGGAGGACGAGATCAACACCGGCGAGCGGTTGCGGGCCATCGATGCCGGTCACGAGCGTCGGGGGCTTCGGGTCTACAAACTGGTCGCGCGCCGCCGAAGCGATGGCGTGCTCGCCGGGCAGACGACGGTCGGCGTGCATCCGGAGCATCCCCCATACGGCCACCAGCATCTGACCGTGGTGGCTCGCGACCACCGAGGTCACCGGCTGGGGATGTTGCTGAAGGCGGAGATGCTGACCTGGCTCGCCGAGGCGGAGCCTCAGCTCGAGTCGATCGACACCGACAACGCCGGCTCGAACGACCACATGATCTCGATCAACGAGAAGCTCGGGTACCGGGTGACCGGTGCGGTCTGGGAGCGGCAGAAGCGGCTCGATGACTGATCGGTTCACTTCCTGTTCAGCTGGCGGATCACGGCCGGAGTCAGTCGGTTCGCTGACTTGACGGCACCTTGTAGTTCCATTTCAGTTGGACGTGATGCGTGGTCACGGTCCGCGAGGAGTGTGACGGCAATGAAGCGAGTCTCCGTAGTAGCCGCGTTAGCAGCCGCGCTGCTGCTCACGACCGGGTTGGCCGCGTGTTCGGGCAACGGCACGTCGTCTGACCCGAAGTCCCTGAACGTGTACGCGAACGGCGACGTCAACATCCAGGACCTGTGGCAGAACACCCTGATCCCGGGCTTCGAGAAGGCAAACCCCGGCACCAAGGTCTCGTTGCAGTTCGACCTGCACGACACGAACTCCCAGCAGGTGCTGGCGAAGCTCGCGGCAGCCACCAAACAGAAGAAGGACCCCGGGCTCGACCTCGTGGAGGGGATGGCGCAGCAGACAGGTGACGCCGGGCTGCTCGCCGACCCGACGACCGCGGTACCGAACCTTGCTAGCGTCGACGCGAAGGTCGTCGCTTCCGGCGGTAAGAATGCGATCCCCTACCGCGGCTCGTCGGTCCTGCTCGCCTACAACAGCACCAAGATCTCGACTCCGCCGAAGAGCCTCGACGAGCTCCTGGCATGGATCAAGGTGAATCCCGGCAAGTTCACCTACAACTCACCCGAAACCGGCGGTTCCGGCGGTGCGTTCGTCGCTACCGTGCTGGACAAGTACGTGCCGGCCGCGGACCGCACGCAGATGACGACCGGCTACCACAAGGACCTCGAGAAGGACTGGGCGCCGGGTTGGAAGACCCTGAAGGGTCTCAACCCGTACGTGTTCCAGAAGGGTGTCTACCCCAACGGCAACCAGGGCGTCCTCGACCTGCTCAGCAGCGGGCAGATCACGATGGCCCCGGTGTGGTCCGACCAGTTCATCACCGGCCAGAAGACGGGCTCGATCCCGGCCGAGATCAAGGTCGCGCAGATCACCGACCCGTCGTTCACCGGCGGCGCCACCGAGATCGGCGTGACGTCGGCCTCGAAGAAGCAGGCGCTCGCCTTCAAGTTCGCCAACTGGGTCCTCGAACCCGCGCAGCAGGCGGCGATCGCCGAGAAGATCGCCGGTTACCCGGCCATCTCGCTCGACAAGATGACGCCCGCGGTGAAGAGCCAGTTCAGCAATGCCCAACCCGACAACCTCCGTCCCGGCTACAACTCCGACCACGGCAACGACATCAATGCCCAGTGGTCGGAGAAGGTTCCGGGAAACTGACCGGCATGGCGTCGAACTCAGTCGAGGCTCGGGTCGGTCCGGCAGTGGGTCGGCCGGGAGCGGGTCGGCCGATGAAGCGACAACGCCTTACGGGGCTGCTGATGGCGAGTCCGCCGATCCTGCTGGTGGCCGTCTTCATCGGCTTCCCGATCGTCATCGCGGTGATGTACAGCCTGGGTGACACCGGCGGGCTGAACGAGACCATCGCCTCGATCGCGGGCGGGCAGCACGTCGCCGAGCACTGGTGGCAACCGACCCTGGGTGCTTACCGCGACGTCTTCACCAACGCGGCGTTCCGCCGGGACCTGGCGATGACGGTCGGAGTGACCCTGCTGTCGACGGGCATCGTGGTGGCCATGGCCTGGGTGATCGCGCTCTACGTACGGGTCGCGAACAACTGGCTGGCGCGATTGCTCTCGGCGCTGGCGGTGGTGCCGATGTTCATCCCGGTCGTGATCGCGTCATGGGCGATTCTCACGTTCTACGCCTCGGACGGATTCATCCGCTCGATCGCGGAGAAGGTCGGCGTCACGGCCCCGGTGTGGGGCTACACCGTGACCTGCATCGTGATCGGGTTGGTGTGGACCAACCTCCCGTTCGCCACGCTGATGATCGTGTCCGGCGTGCAGAGCGTTCCGGATGCGCTGATCGAGGCGGCGAACGACGCGGGTGCCTCGTTCCCCCGGACGGTCCGGTCGGTGATCGCCCCGATGGCGATGGTGCCGACGGTCATCGCCGCCACCTTCACCGCGATCGGGACCCTGGGCGCCTTCACGGTGCCGTACTTCACCGGCCCGAACGTCCCCAAGATGCTCGGAGTCGACATGTCCACCTACTTCGTCGCGTTCAACCGGCCGCAACAGTCGGTGGTGATGGCGATCGTCGTGTTCGTGATCGCCTCGGGCTTCGGAGCCTTCTACGTCTGGGCGAACTTCCGGTCCGCCCAGGCGTCCGGGCGGGCCTGATGGCTGCCGTCGACGTACCCCGCGCGAGTTCCCGAGCGACGCCCGGCACCGTCACCGTCAGCAGGACCGTACGAGTCGTGCTGACGGTCCTCCTGGTCGGCGCGCTCGCGACATTCATCCTCGGACCACTGCTCTGGCTGGGTATACGGGCGTTCGCGACCCGATGGACCTACCCCAACCTGACGCCGGACGGCTGGACCCTGCACTGGTGGACGGAGGTGCTCTCGGACGACAAGCTCTCCAGCGCGATCGGCCTGAGCCTCGCGTTCGCCGGGACCACGCTCGTCGTCTCGGCACTGATCTGTCTGCCCGCTGCGTACGCGTTCGCACGCTTCGACTTCCCCGGCCGTCGCATCTTCCTGATCGGCCTGTTCGCCACCAACGCCTTCCCGAAGATGGGCTTGTTCGTTGCGCTGGCAGCGTTGTTCTACGCGTTCAACCTGATGACCACGTTCACCGGCGTAGTGATCGTGCACGTGCTCGGCACCGTGGTGTTCATGACCTGGATCCCGGCGGCCGCGTTCGCCTCCGTGCCCGAGAGCTTGGAAGAAGCGGCGCAGGATTCCGGTGCGGGCAAGCTCAAGGTATTCGCATCGGTGACCCTGCCGATGGCTCTGCCGGGCATCCTCGTCGCGGCGATCATGTCGTTCCTCGCGTCCTTCGACGAGGCCCAGGGCACCTATCTGGTCGGAGCCCCGGTGTTCTACACGATGCCCACCGAGATGTACTCGCTGGTTCTCAACTATCCGAAACAGGTGGCTGCGGTGTTCTCGATCCTGTTGTCGGTGCCGTCGATCGTCCTGCTGTTACTGGTCCGCAAGCACGTCATAGGCGGTCAGCTCGCCGAAGGGTTCCAGATCCGATGACTGACACCGGTACCCGTTCCGGCCACATGGTGGCCGATCCGGCTTCGGTCGCCGCCGAGGTGGCCGCGAACGCCGGCGGCCTGGATCTCGCCGGTATCAGCAAGGTCCTGGGCGGACGGACGATCGTGGACGACCTCGATCTGTCGGTCGGTCGCGGTGAGCTGGTCTGTCTGCTCGGCCCGTCGGGATGCGGGAAGACGACGACGCTGCGCATGATCGCGGGATTCATCGAGCCCGACGCCGGCACCGTCTCGATCGCCGGGAACGACGTCACCCGCCTGCGCCCCGAGCGCCGCCCGACGGCGATGGTGTTCCAGAGCTACGCACTGTGGCCGCACATGAACGTCTTCGACAACGTCGCGTTCGGTCTCAAGCTTCGCAAGCTCGGCAAGGCCGAGATCGCTCAACGGGTGAACGCGATGCTCGAACTCGTCAACCTCACGCACCACGCCCGGAGCCGGCCCGCCCGGATCTCCGGCGGTGAGCAGCAGCGGGTGGCGCTGGCCCGCGCCCTGGTGCAGCGGCCCTCGGTGCTGCTGCTGGACGAACCGCTGAGCAACCTCGACGCCAAGCTACGGGTGCGGGTCCGGGAGGACATCCGCGAGATTCAGCAACAGCTGGGCATCACGACTGTGTTCGTCACGCACGACCAAGACGAGGCGTTGTCGATCTCGGACCGGGTGGCCGTGATGAACGGCGGCCGCATCGAGCAGTACAGCACCCCCGGGGAGCTCTACCGCAACCCCGCCACGATGTTCGTCGGGAGTTTCGTCGGGAGCATGAATTCCTACCCTGGCCGGGTCGAGTCCATCGGCTCCGGGCATGCGGTCGTTCTCGGTGACGCCGGGGTGCGCGTTCCGGTCGCCGAGGTGTCCTCCACGGTGACCGACCCACGGACCACTCTGGCGGTCCGACCCGAGGATGTGATCGTCACGGCGGCAGGTGCCGACGCCACCCCTGCCACCGTCGAACGCTCCATCCCCCGCGGCCATTTCGCCGAACTCGTGCTCGGCCTCGCCGGTGGTCTCACGATGCGCGCCTTCGCCGACACGGCCATGGGACCCGGCTCCGAGGTGGGGATACGGTGGCGACGTGCCCTTGTCTACAACGGCGACACGCTCGCCGTCGACGCCATGCCCCGTTGATGGGTAGGGGCCGGATCCGCCTCGGGCAGGCCGACCGGCCGCTGGCGGTCGCGCATCGTGGTGAGCCGGTCGTGCACCGGGAGAACACGCTGGCCGCCCTGGCTGCCGCGCTTCGAGCCGGTGCCGACGTGATCGAGATCGACGTCAAGGTGACCGCCGACGGCACCGTCGTGCTGCTGCACGACGACACCCTGCACCGGTTGTGGAACCGGTCCGGCGACGTCACCGATCTCACCTACGCCCAACTGCGGGCGTTCACCTCCCCCAGCGGGGGCATTCCCACCCTGCTCGAAGCCCTGGCGCTCGTCAGCGGGACTGGCGCCGCCCTGCTGATCGATATGGATTCCCCCACCTGGGCAGCGCCCAGCCACGCTGTGTTGACGGCCGCGATCGCCGACGGCTGGCTCGAGCCCGACGAGGTGCTGTGGTGCGGCCGCCCGGATGCGCTCGCCGTGATCCGCGACGCCGACCCGGGTGCCCGCATCGTGTTGTCGTGGGACGCCGGCAACAACGACGGTGCGCTGCCTGAGGACGAGGTGGTCGAACGGTTGAGACCCGAGGCGTTCAATCCGCACTGGCCGATGATGACCGCGGACACGGTCGCCTGGGCCCGTGAACGCCGGCTCGCCGCGACGTGCTGGACCGTCGACGACGACGGACTCATGCGCGACCTGCTGGCGCTCGGTGTCGACGCGATGACGAGCAACCACATCAGCAAGCTGAGAAAGGTGATCGACGAGCATGCCCGGTGACCCGGCCGGACTCGACGTGGACGACGCGCTCGACGTCGCCCGTGCGGCGGCCCGGCTTGCGATCGGCATCCTCGCCACCACCCCGCTCGGCAGCATCCAGACCAAGGCGAACGCCGCCGACATCGTGACCGACGTCGATACCGCCACCGAGCGGGCCGTCCGCGCGCTGATCGCGGAACGCCTGCCCGGGCACGTGGTCGTTGGCGAGGAGTACGGCGGCACCGCTGTCTGCGGACCGACCTGGTACTGCGATCCGGTCGACGGGACGACGAACCTTGCGGCCGGTCTGCCGTGGACGTCGTTCTCGCTCGCCCTTACCCTGCACGGCGAACCCGTCCTCGGCGTGGTGGCGGACCCGTGGCGCGACGAGGTGCTCGAGGCCGTCGTCGGTGGCAGCGGCGTTCGCTGCAACGGTGATCTCCTCCCCCGCGCCGACGGTGGCGCCCTGGCCGGTGGGGTGGTGCTGACCGAGTGGGCGCGGCATGAGCCGTGGCCGGGGATGCTCGGCTTCCTCGCCGGACTGGCCGATCGGCTCTGCACGTCGCGGATCATGGGTAGCTCGACACTGACCCTGGCGCATGTCGCGGCCGGTCGTGCCGTCGGCGCCGTCGTCGGGACGTTCCAACCCGAGGACCACCTGGCCGCGGCGATCCTGGCGGCCGAGGCGGGCTATGCCGTGTGGGACGAGCGCGGCGACCAACAGCCGTTCCCCCGCACCGGTGGCCTGATGGTCGCGCGTCCCGCGGTGGCAACGGAGCTGTTCGGGCTCTGGCGCGATTCGGTGACAGCGGAGCTCAGCGCACGCCCGCCAGCAGCCGGTACCTCGTCGACGTCGTCGTAGCGAGCGTCACCAGTCACCGTTTCAGCCCTACGCCCGCCGTTTCGCCCAATGCAGCGGGTGAAACCACCGCGGCAAGGGTGAAACCCGGCGGCCCACGGCCGCGACCGGGCATGTCGACCGGCCCCGCTGAAGCGGCTAGAAGCCCAGCCGGCGTAGGTGTTTCGGGTTGCGCTGCCAATCGGCCAGGACGGTCACGTGCAGGTTCAGGAACACCCGCGCGCCGAGCAGTGCCTCGATCGACCCACGGGCGTTCGTCCCGACGTCGCGCAGCCGTAGCCCGCCCTTGCCGACGACGATCGCCTTCTGGCTGGACCGCTCCACGTAGATCGTCACGTAGACGTCGATGAACGGCTTGTCGACCGGCCGGTCCTCCCGCGGCACCATCTCCGTCACCTCGACGGCGATCGAGTGCGGCAGCTCGTCCCGCACCCCTTCGAGCGCGGCCTCCCGCACGAGTTCGGCCACCAGCACCCGGTCCGGCTCGTCGGTCAACTCCCCGTCGGGATAGAGCGGCGGCCCCTCCGGCAGCTGCGCGAGCATCAGCGTCGACAGCAGCTCGACACCATCACCCGACACCGCCGACACCGGCACGACCTCGGCGAACTCGACGCCCGCCTTCCGGCCCGTATCGACGATCCCCTGCAGGTGCTGAGCCATCCGGTCCCGGCTGACGATGTCGCCCTTGGTGGCCACCGCGAACTTCGGCGCCCGCGTACCGGCCGCCTCGCGCATCAGGAACTCGTCACCGGGGCCGATCTTCTGGTCGGAGGCGAAGCACAACCCGACGACGTCGACCTCGCTCCAGGTGTCGCGTACGACGCTGTTGAGTCGCTCACCAAGCAAGGTGCGGGGCTTGTGCAGCCCGGGGGTGTCGATCACGATCAGCTGTCCGTCGTCGCGATGGACGATCCCGCGGACCGCATGCCGGGTCGTCTGAGGACGCGACGACGCGATCGCGATCTTCTGCCCCACCATCGCATTCGTCAGCGTCGACTTGCCCGCGTTGGGCCGGCCGACGAGGCACCCGAAGCCCGACCTGAAGCCCGCCTGCACTGTCGGCGGAGAGGGCATGGTCGGTGGTTGCTCGCGGTCGCTCACGCGGACTCCTCGGCGTTGTCGGGTTCGACGTCGTGCTCGACGCGGGAAACTCGGATCGTGCTCAGGCGGTTCCGCCGGCCGGTGGCCGCTTCGGCGACCAGGTGCAGGCCCTCGACGTCGACCTCGCTGCCAGGGATGGCCACCTTGCCGAGGTGCTTGGCCATCAGACCACCGACGGTGTCGACGTCGTCGTCGTCGAGGTCGAGGCCGAACAGGTCACCGAGTTCGTCGACGCCGAGCCGGGAGGACACCCGGAACGCGTTGTCCGGCAGGTGTTCGATCTCGATCGGCGCCTGGTCGTACTCGTCGGTGATCTCCCCGACGATCTCTTCCAGGATGTCTTCGATGGTGACCATCCCGGCCGTGCCGCCGTACTCGTCGATGACGATGCCCACGTGCCGACGCTGAGTCTGCATCTGTTTGAGCAGCTCGTCCGCGGGCATCGAGTCGGGGACGAACAGCGGTTCACGCATGACTGCGTCGATCCGTTGCCCGGTTGCCGATACGGGCTCGTCGAACGTCCGCTTGACGACGTCCTTGAGGTAGGCCACGCCGATGACGTCGTCGAGGTTCTCCCCTACGACCGGGATCCTGGAGAATCCGCTTCGCAGGGCGAGCGACATCAGCTGCGTGAGTGTCTTGGTCCGTTCGATGAACACCATGTCGGTCCGCGGCACCATCACCGCGCGCACGATGGTGTCGCCGAGCTCGAAGACCGAGTGGATCATCCGCCGCTCGTCGGACTCGATCACCTGACTGGCTTCGGCGAAGTCGACCAACTCACGCAGCTCGGCCTCACTGGCGAACGGCCCGTCCCGGAACCCCTTCCCGGGCGTGAGCGCGTTCCCGATGATGATCAGCAACGCCGGCAACGGACCGAGCACCGACGTCACCGCGATCAGCGGGCCCGCACTCGCCGACGCGACGGCATCAGCATGCTGACGTCCCAGTGTTCGCGGCGCGACGCCGACGACGATGTAGCTGATCAGGATCACCGACGCCGCGGACACGAGGATCTCGAGCCAGGTGGCGCCGATCGTGCCGTACACGACGAATGAGACGAGGACGACAGCCGTCAGCTCGAAGGTGACCCGGAGGAAGAACGCCGTGTTGAGGTAACGCGCCGGATCCTCGAGCAACTGCCGTAGCCGGGTCGCGCCGTGCCGGTTCTGTGTCTCGAGTTCCTCGGCGCGGGCCTTGGAGAACGACGACAACGCCGCCTCGCTGCAGACCAGCAGTCCTGCCAGGACCTCGAGCACGATCGCCACGATCAGCGCGACGACGTCGGCGGAGGTCACGACCGCGGGCCTGCCGGTGCCTGGCGCACGGGTGCGGCGGCCATCGTGTCGGCGACCGGTTCCGCCTTCGCCGTGCGCCAGTCGGTGAGCAATCGCTTCTGCAGCGCGAACATCTCCTGCTGGTCCGCCTCGTCGGCGTGGTCGTAGCCGAGGAGGTGCAGCAATCCGTGCACGGTCAGCAATTCGAGTTCGGTCAGCATGCCGTGGCCGGCCGCGTCGCCCTGCTTCTGCGCGACCTGCGGGCACAGCACGATGTCGCCGAGCAGCCCGGGCGGGGACTCCTCGCCGGCCTTGCCGGGACGGAGTTCATCCATCGGGAAGGAGAGCACGTCGGTCGGCCCGGGCTCGTCCATGAACCGCACGTGCAGCGCCGTCATCGCGTCCTCGTCCACCAGCAGGACCGCCAGATCGGTCTGCGGGTGCAACCGCATCGCCTTGATCCCGAACGCACACAACTCGCCTACCCGTTCGATGTCGACCGTCACGGGTGACTCGTTGGTGACCTCGACACTCACGGGCGGCGCCCGGTCCGCCGTTTGACCGGGTTGAGTTCGGCCTGCGCCGATTCGTAGGTGTCGTAGGCCTGCACGATCTTGCCGACCAACTTGTGCCGGACGACGTCGTGGTGGGTGAGCTCGCAGAACGCGACATCGGGGATGTCGAGGAGAATGTCGCGCACGATCCGCAGCCCGGACGTCGCACCGGACGGGAGGTCGATCTGGGTGACGTCGCCGGTGACGACGATCTTCGAGCCGAAACCCAACCGGGTCAGGAACATCTTCATCTGCTCGGGTGAGGTGTTCTGCGCCTCGTCGAGAACCACGAACGCGTCGTTGAGTGTGCGTCCGCGCATGTACGCCAACGGCGCGACCTCGATCGTCCCGGCGGCGAGCAGCCGCGGGATCGACTCCGGGTCGATCATGTCGTGCAGGGCGTCGTAGAGCGGTCGCAGGTACGGGTCGATCTTCTCGCTCAGCGTGCCGGGCAGGAACCCGAGGCTCTCACCCGCCTCGACGGCCGGGCGGGTCAGGATGATGCGATTGACGTCCTTGCTCTGGAGCGCGCGGACCGCCTTCGCCATCGCCAGGTAGGTCTTGCCGGTACCCGCGGGCCCGATCCCGAAGACGATGGTGTGCCGGTCGATCGCGTCGACGTACCGCTTCTGCCCGAGGGTCTTCGCCCGGATGGTGCGCCCGCGGCTCGAGAGCACGTTGGCCGAGAGGACGTCAGCGGGGTGCTCCTCGCTGCGGGCCCGCAGCATCGCCAGCGAGCGCTCGACCGCGTCGGTGGTCAGACCCTGGCCGACGCGTAGAAGCTGGACGAGTTCGGTGAACACCTGCTCGACGAGAGCCAGTTCGGTCCGGTCGGAGCCGGTGACGGTGATGTCGGTCCCGCGCACATGGATCTGCGCGTCCACCTCCTTCTCGATCAGCCGGAGGAATTCGTCGGCCGGACCCAGCAGTGTCACCGGGGATATCGAGGTCGGAATGGTGAACGTGAGCACGGCCGGCGTCGCGGGCGGGGTCTTGGGAATCGTCATCTCGAGTTCATGCTAGCCGGCGTGACGTCGCCGACGCCCGGCATTCAGGGGTTGCCTCAACCATTGAAGGCATCCTTGATCCAGCCGAACACGCCGCCGTGCTGGTGCTTGCCCCGCGGCGTGACGCTGCCGTCACCCTCCTCGCCCCGCACCTTGGCGAGCTGGCTGAGCAGGGCTCGCTGTTCGTCGTCGAGCTTCGTGGGGGTCGACACCTCGACCTGGACGACGAGATCGCCGCGACGGCCGTTGTCGTCGGCACGCGACCCCGGCCGGAGCACCGGGACCCCCTCGCCCGCGAGGACGAGGCGTGCGCCGGACTGGGTGCCGGCTGCGATGTCGGTCGAGAGTTCGACGCCGTTGAGGCCGGTGAGCTTCAGAGTGGTCCCGAGCGCAGCCTGCGTCATCGGGACGGTCGCCCGGCAGTGCAGGTCCTGGCCGTCACGGGCGAACACCGGGTGCGGTGCGACGTCGAGCTGGACGTAGAGGTCCGCGGCGGGTCCACCACCGGCGCCGACCTCGCCCTGGCCGGCGAGCTGCAGCCGGGTGCCGTCGTCGACACCGGCCGGGATGCGCAGGGTGATCGTCCGCCGGGCGCGGACCCGGCCTTCGCCCGAGCACTCGGTGCACGGATGTGGGATGACGGTGCCGTGACCCTGGCACTGCGCACACGGGCGCGAGGTCATGACCTGGCCGAGGAACGATCGCTGGACCGACTGCACCTCGCCACGACCACCGCAGACCGAGCAGGTGTTGATGGAGGTACCTGGCGAGGTACCAGCTCCCTCGCACGTCCCGCAGAGCACGGCCGTGTCGACGGTGATCTCGCGCTCGGCACCGAACACGGCGTCGGCGAGGTCCACGCGGACCCCGATCAGGGCGTCCTGGCCGCGGCGCGTGCGCGGCACGGGGCCGCGACCGTTGCCGCCACCCTGACCACCGAAGAAGGCGTCCATGATGTCGGTGAAGGTGAAGCCGGCGTCGCCCATGCCCTGGCCGCCCATGCCGCCGCCGTTGCGCGACAGCGGGTCGCCGCCCATGTCGTAAATCTCCCGCTTACGCGGGTCGGAGAGCACCTCGTAGGCGTTGGTGACGAACTTGAACTGCTCCTGCACCTCCGGGTCGGGGTTGACGTCGGGGTGCAGCTGGCGGGCGAGCTTGCGGTACGCCTTCTTGATCTCGTCCGGGCTGGCGCTGCGGGAGACCCCGAGCGTCTCGTAGTAGTCCTGGCTCATGCCAGATGGTGCGGTAGGCACGGATCGATCAATCTCCAGACGGGACTCGGTGCTTGCGTCATCAGTGTCAGTGGTGCGGGCATGCTCGTGGCCATCGGGTCAGTCGCCGGACAGGATGCGGGTCACGTATCTGGCAACCGCGCCGACCGCGGCGATAGTCCCCGGATAGTCCATCCGCGTCGGACCGAGCACACCCATCGTGGCCAGGTGGTCGGTGCCGTTGCCGTAGGGGGTGGCCACGACGGATGCGGTGGTCAGCTCGATCCGGCTGTTCTCGGTGCCGATCCGCACGGTCATGGTGCTGGTGTTCTCCGCCTCGCCGAGCAGGTGGAGGAGCACGACCTGCTCCTCCAGCGCCTGCAGCATCGGCCGGATCTGGGAGTCGAAATCGTGCCCGAACCGTGACAGGTTGGCCGCGCCGGCGACGGCGATACGGTCCTCGCCGCGTTCGACGAGAGCCTCCAGGACCGTCCCGACGACACCCTGGACGGCGTCCCGGTCATCCGGCTCGAACGCCTGCGCGAGCTCTCCGACGCCGAGCATCGCGTCGCGGACCCGACGGCCCATGGCGACCTGGTTGAGCCGTGCTCGGATGTCGCCCAGCAGTTCGACCGAGACCTGGTCGTCGAGCTCGATCACGCGTTGCTCGACGCGCCCGCTGGAGAGGATGACGACAGCCAACAGCCGGCGCCCGCCGAGTTCGACGAGCTCGACGTGTCGGACGGTCGAATGCGACAGCGTCGGGTACTGCACCATCGCCACCTGGTGGGTCAGCTGCGCGAGCAGTCGGACGGTGCGGGCGATGACGTCGTCGAGGTCGACCGCGGAGCCCATGAAGGAGGCGATCGCCCGCCGCTCGGCGGCCGAGAGTGGTCGCACCCCGCCGAGGCGGTCGACGAAGAGCCGGTAGCCCTTGTCGGTGGGGATGCGGCCGGCGCTGGTGTGGGGCTGGGTGATGTAGCCGTCCTCCTCCAGCGACGCCATGTCGTTGCGGACGGTGGCGCTCGAGACGCCGAGCTGGTGACGTTCGACGAGGGTCTTCGAGCCGACCGGCTCCTGGGTGGCGACGTAGTCGGAGACGATGGCGCGCAGGACTTCGAGCTTGCGATCGTCCATGTCTACCTCCCGGGTCCGGGTCGTCACGGGCTGCACCTCACGGCGCCCGGGGGTGTGGGCCCGGCGGGCGGATGCGAGCGGGTGGGTAGCACTCGCGCGCGTCGAGTGCCAGTCTAGACCGCGATCGCCTACCGTCGTCGCGATGAGCCGCTATGACGCCGACCCGCTGGCCGGACCGCCGGGGAGCTGGAAGGTTCCGCCGCGCGGGCACACCGTCCCGCTGCCGGTCGAACTCGGCCAGGTCGTCGAGGACGTGACGTCCGGCTTCGTGGGCGAGATCGTCGCGTTCGAGCAGGGCATCGTGGTGCTGGAGGATCGGCACGCCGTGCGTCGCAGCTTCCGACTCGGTCCCGGGTTCTGGGTCGACGGCAAGCCGGTCGAGCTGACGAGGCCGCTCCGGCTCGAACCGAAAGGCCTCAAGTTGACGGCCTCCGGCTCGGTGGCGGTCGCTCAGCGCCGCGCCCGGGTGGCACGGGCGAGCCGGATCCTCGTCGAGGGACGGCACGACGCGGAACTCGTAGAGAAGGTCTGGGGCGACGACCTGCGGGTCGAGGGTGTGGTGGTCGAGTACCTCGGCGGGATCGATGACCTGCCGTCGCTGATCTCGGCCTACGAGCCGGGTCCCTCCTGCAAGATCGGGGTACTGGTCGACCATCTCGTTCCCGGGTCGAAGGAAAGCAGGTTGGCAGCGCAGGTGATGTCGGGCGAGTTCGCCGGCGACGTGCTCGTCGTCGGGCATCCGTTCGTCGACGTCTGGGCCGCGGTGAAGCCGGCGCGGGTCGGGCTGGCTCGGTGGCCCGACATCCAGCGCGACACGTCGTGGAAGGACGGCATCTGCGACGCCCTTGGGTGGCCGCACGCCGACCAGGCGGACATCGCCGCCGCGTGGCGACGCATCCTCGGTGGCGTCCGGGACTGGAAGGACCTCGAGACGACCATCCTCGGGCCGGTCGAGGAACTGATCGACTTCGTCACCGCCGCGCAGGGCGACGACTGAGCGCTGGGCTTCGTTGGCGCGCGGCTACGGTGACCGCATGGATCCTGTCGAGCTGGCGCCTGGCTGCTGGTCGAACGGCCGCCTCGTCGGCACGACGGCGACACTGCTGATCGACCCGGGTGCAGACCTCGCCGACGTGCCGCCCGGTCTGCCGGTCTACGTGGTGTTCACCTCGGCGTCCACGGTCGCCGAAATCCCCTCGCTGACGCCGGTGACGGTGTTCGTGCACGCGAGCGCCTCGTCCGTGGCCGCCGCAGCCTTCGGGTCGGTGCCCATCCGCGGGCTGCACACAGCCGGCATCGTCGATCTCGGCGGCATCGTGGCGGAGATCACCCACCTCGGGCCGGGGCGGTCCGAGAGCGACCTGGTCGTCTCTGCCCGGATCGTCGACGCGCGCGGTGCGGTGCGATCGGTGCCGCCGGTCGTCTATGTCGGCGACCTTCTCGATCCCGGGGAGCACGCGGTCAGTGCCGCAGTCGAGGGTGGCTCGGAACAGATGTGGGCGGCCTCGCTCGATCTACTCGGCGGATTGCTCGGGCCTGCCGGCACGGTGATGCGTCGGTCCGGTGTTCCGGGCACCTACGACGAGGTCGAGTCGCAGCGCGGGATGCGACTCGAACGCGGCGGGTTGATCCGGATGCCCGAGTCGGCCAAGCGACTCCCGATGTTCTGAGCTTCACCAGCCCAGCAGCGTCCTGACCACCTGATCCGCCAAGAGCCGGCCGGGCCGCGTCAGCCGGAGCGTCGTCCCCACCCGCTCGACCAGCCCATCGGCGATCAGATCCAGAACGCCGGCCAGCCCGGTTCCGTCGAAGCCGTCGGCCAGGCGCACCGCGAGCATCACCCGCTCGGTCCGGCGGGCGTCCACGTCGAGCACCTCGCGCGCGGCCGCCGGGCTCTCCCCGGCCGCGAGCCGGTCGGCATAGGCGCGCGGATGCTTGACGTTCCACCAGCGCACCCCACCGACGTGGCTGTGTGCGCCAGGCCCTATCCCCCACCAGTCCTGCGCGCGCCAGTAGGCGAGGTTGTGCCGGGACCGCGCGGCCGGTTCGCGGGCGAAGTTGCTGATCTCATACCACCCGTAGCCGGCTGCGCCGAGAAGCTCGTCGGCCAGTTCGTACTTGTCCGCTTGATCATCCGGGTCGATGTCAGGTAGCTGACGACTCTTCACCAGCCGGTGCATCCGCGTCCCCGGCTCGACCGTCAGGGCGTAGGCGGAGATGTGGTCGGGGCCGAGCGCGATGGCGGTCTCGACGCTGATGCGCCAATCGGCGAGCGACTCGCCTGGTGTGCCGTAGATGAGGTCGACGCTGGTGTGTAGACCGCTGGCCGTCGCCCAGTCGACGACCTCGGGCAAGCGACGGGGATCGTGGGTGCGGTCGAGGGTGGCGAGCACGTGCGGGACGGCGGACTGCATGCCGAAGGAGACCCGGGTGAATCCGCCGTCGGCCAAGGCTTGGAGTGACGCCGCGGTCACCGAGTCGGGATTGGCTTCGGTGGTGACTTCGATGCCCGGTACAAGCCCGAACGCCTCGACCAGGTGATCGAGCAGACCCGTGAGTTCCCGCGGGGCGAGGACCGTCGGGGTGCCACCACCCACGAATACCGTGCTGACCGGGCGGTTCGGCAGCCCTGCGTCGGCGAGGATACGCGCGGCGAAGTCGATCTCGGCGTGCGCGGCGTCGGTGAACGACTCTGGGCTGGCCTGGCCGGACATCTCCGTGAGCGTGTAGGTGTTGAAGTCGCAATACCCGCAGCGGACGGTGCAGAACGGCACGTGCAAGTAGAAGCCGAGGTCACGACCACGGGCGCCGTTGGCGACCTGAGCCGGCAGGTTCCCGTCCGCCGGCGCAGGATCCCCGTCGGGAAGAACGGGCGGGGTCACCTCCGCATACAACCAGACGACGGCACGCGAACCCGCCCCACCGGCTTGCGGCGCTGGATGACGTCGACCTCAGCTGCTCGAGGAAGCGAAGCTTGCGATGACGCCGATCACGCCGCCGATGACACCGAGCACGAGGAGGACGATGCCGATGATCCCGAGGATCTTGCCCGCCTGGACCATGCCACGGCCACCGATGGTGCCGCCGCTGGCGTCGATCTCCTTCAATGCCTTGTTGCTGATCACGAAGGCGAACGGGCCGGCGAACTGACAGACCGCCACTCCGACGATGCCGAGGACGAGCGCGAGCACGGCGCGGGGGTGATTGGCCGGCGGGGTCGGTGAGTAACCGGGGGCCGGCGCGTTCGGATAGGACATGTCGGTTCTCCTAAGAAGGGCTCTCTCGGACTCGGCGCCCACCAGATGTATGTATAGCGATTGTCGCTAAGCGTAGCGGAATCGATGGTGAAACTATCCAGAAAGCACCGGAAAGGCCACGTTTAGACGTGTCGCTGGGCGCAATGCGTCACGCTCACCGGGTGCCGTGACTCGCTGGTCGGTCACGGGCCGGTGGTGCTCGAGACCCCGATGACGACTACCAGGACGAGCCAGATGACGCCGAAGACGACGCCCAGTCCCAGCAGGATCGTGCCGATGATGCCCATGATGTAGCCGGCCTGCGCCTGGCCTCGGCCGCCGTACGCGCCGCCGGCTGCGTCGATCTCCTTCACGGCCTTGCCGCCGATCGACCAGGCGAACGGTGCGCAGATCTGGCAGACGACGAGCCCGAGGATGCCGAGGACCATCGCCGTCGTCGCGCGTGGGTGATCGGGGCGCACGACCGGGTATCCCGGCGGTGGAACCATGGGATAGGACATTGCGGCTTCTCCTTGCAGAGGCGGATCAGTGGAGCAGGTCGGGCGAGAGGGCATGCCGGCTCGCCTCAAGCGTGCGCGAAGAGTAGCGAAACCGGATCACGTTCTCCACAGGCTGCACACCGCTCCCATGGCGGCTCCGCTGCGTCACCACCGCGGGCGGCGTGACCGAAAGGGTACGGAACCGATAGCCGCGGGTTACTGCTTCTATTTCTTCGCGCGGTCGGTAGTGATCTCGCCGGTCTGCAGCGCGGCCACAAACGCCTCCTGCGGCACCTCGACGCGGCCGACCATCTTCATCCGCTTCTTGCCTTCCTTCTGCTTCTCCAGCAGCTTCCGCTTACGGGTGATGTCACCGCCGTAGCACTTGGCGAGGACGTCCTTGCGGATCGCCCGGATCGACTCGCGGGCGATCACCCGGGCGCCGATGGCCGCCTGGATCGGCACCTCGAACTGCTGTCGCGGAATGAGCTCCTTCAGCTTTCCCGTCATCGCGATCCCGTAGCTGTACGCCTTGTCCTTGTGCACGATCGAGCTGAACGCATCCACCGGCTCGCCGTGCAGCAGGATGTCGACCTTCACCAGATCCGCCTGCAGCTGCTCGGTCGGCTCGTAGTCGAGACTGGCGTAGCCGCGGGTACGAGATTTCAACGCATCGAAGAAGTCGAAGATGATCTCGGCGAGCGGCATCGTGTAACGGATCTCGACACGGTCGGCGGACAGATAGTCCATCCCCAGCAGGGATCCACGGCGTGCCTGGCAGAGCTCCATGATGGTGCCGATGTAGTCGCTGGGGGCGAGGACGGTGGCCCGCACCATCGGTTCGTACACCTCCACGACCTTCCCGACGGGGAATTCGCTCGGGTTCGTGATGACGAGCTCCGTGCCGTCTTCCATCTTCGCCCGGTAGACGACGTTCGGGGCGGTCGAGATCAGATCGAGGTTGAATTCGCGCTCGAGCCGCTCACGCACGATCTCCATGTGCAGAAGCCCGAGGAAACCACATCGGAAACCGAAGCCGAGTGCGCCCGAGGTCTCCGGTTCGTAGACGAGCGACGCGTCGTTGAGCTGCAGCTTCTCGAGGGCTTCGCGTAGGTCGGTGTACTCGTCCCCGTCGATCGGATAGAGCCCCGCATAGACCATCGGTCTCGGATTCTCATAGCCTGCCAGCGCTTCCGTCGCACCGTCGACGGCAGAGGTGACCGTGTCGCCCACCCGCGACAGCCGGACGTCCTTGACCCCGGTGATCAGGTACCCGACCTCTCCGACACCGAGCGAGTCGGCGCGGGTCGGCTCCGGCGAGCTGACACCGACTTCGAGCAGCTCGTGCGTCGAGCCGGTCGAGAACATCTTGACCTTCTCGCGGTGCCGCAGGTTGCCGTCGATCACCCGGATATAGGTGACGACGCCGCGGTAGGTGTCGTAGACCGAGTCGAAGATCAGCGCCCGGGCCGGTGCGTGGACATTGCCGACCGGGTGCGGGATCTGCGCGACGACCGCATGGAGCAGTTCGTCGACCCCGGCGCCGGTCTTCGCTGACACCCGGAGGACGTCGGACGGGTCGCAGCCGATGATGTTCGCGAGCTCGGTCGCGTACTTCTCGACCTGGGCGCTGGGAAGGTCGATCTTGTTGAGGACCGGGATGACGGTGAGGTCGGCGCCGAGGGCGAGGTACAGGTTCGCGAGCGTCTGCGCCTCGATCCCCTGGGCCGCGTCGACCAGCAGGATCGCGCCTTCGCAGGCTTCGAGCGAGCGGCTGACCTCGTAGCTGAAGTCGACGTGGCCAGGGGTGTCGATCAGATTGAGGACGAAGGTCGTACCCGCGTCCGGACCGCTCGTCGGCGTGAACGGGATGCGGACCGCCTGGCTCTTGATGGTGATGCCGCGCTCGCGCTCGATGTCCATCCGGTCGAGGTACTGGGCTCGCATCGACCGGTCGTCGACGGCTCCGGTGATCTGGAGCATGCGGTCGGCGAGTGTCGACTTGCCGTGGTCGATGTGGGCGATGATGCAGAAGTTCCGCAGCAGTGACGCGTCGGTCGACCCCGGTGGGGGCGCGGCGGGCAGAGGCAACGGAACAACTTTCGTCGAGGGAGCGATCAGCGGTGCGCGCCGGGAAGGATTGCGCGCCGACCCCCATGATCCCATGCCCGGCGCAAACCGCTGTCGCCGCGACACCGGCTCCGTGACCGCCGATCCGGCCCGGACACGGCCGATCCGGCCTGACGTGCCGACCGGTTACGGGATCGTCGGTGTGAACGGCTCCCAGACGATGCGTCGTGCACGCGAGGGATCGATCTCCTGACGGTCGATGCTGTCGAAGATCATCGTGTTGCGCTGCTCGTCGGCGGGGCCGTCCACCTTGTAGGGAGCCCATCCGTTGCCGGGGTCACCGTCCCGGACGAAGCTCACCCAGGCGGTTTTCATCCGGGTCGACAGCGCGAGGATCTCGTCGGTGTCGCGACCGAGCAGGACCCGCCGGGACCGTGGCGGCTGCATGTCGAACAGGAACCACAGCTCGAGCCCGTGGGTGGCACCGATCCGGCCGAACAGCATCGGCGACGGGAAGTCGAACCGGTACCGCCACACCGGCGCCCGACGTGCCTGATTCTCCGCAACCTCGCGGCTGGGCATCTCGAACGCGAGGTCGGTCCCCATCTGGAGCAGACCGGTTCGGTCGTTCGGGTACATAGCCAGGATCGCGTCGGTCTTCGCCGCGCCGAGCTGATGGGTCATGGCGTTGACGACGACGACGCGGCTCAGCGGCATGATCTTCTGCCGCAGCGCATGGAACATAGTCACCTCGTCCCGGTTCGTACCCGACAGGAGTGGCACCGGCGCGGTCGGGTACTCGCGGGCCCCGGCGCGCGTGCCGGGGAGCAGATCGTCGTCGAAGAACGGTCGGGTGGAGAACTTCTCGACCCGCAGCCGTCGCGTCGCCGTCATCGCCGCGGTCAGCCGGTCCGCAGGCATCGTGAACATGTCGTCACGGTTTTCCCGCGACACCCCCAACTGGCGGGCGAAGACGTCCGCGATCTCGACCGCGTGCTCGGCATCGCAGACCTGGTTGAGTCCGCCGCTCTGGCAAATCGCGCCTGCGAACAACCCCTGCGCCCGGTCGCACACCAGGAGCGCGCCGACCGACCCGGCACCCGCGGACTCGCCGGCGATCGTGACCCGGCCGGGGTCACCGCCGAACGCTTCGATGTTGTCGTGGACCCACCTCAGGGCGGCCAGCTGGTCGCGCAGGCCGGCGTTGGGAGCGAACCGGTCGTCGTCGAACAGGTCGCGCAGGTCGACGAAGCCGAGCGCGCCGAGGCGGTAGTTGATCGTGACGACGACGATGTCGCCGAGTTCGGCCAGTTCCGCACCCGAGTAGAGGCTGCCCGAGCCGGTCTCGAACGCCCCGCCGTGGATCCAGAACAACACCGGCCGCGCGTCGCCGCCGGGGCCGGTGGACCAGATGTTGAGAGTCAGGCAGTCCTCGCTCTGACCACCGGTGGCCAGCTTTGCCAACCGGGCCGGCAGTCGGATCACCGTGGGCTGGCGTGCGCTCGGCCCGTAGCTGCGTGCCGGCAGGGTCCCGGTCCACGGTTCGACCGGCTGAGGATCCCCGAACCGCAGCGACCCGACCGGCGGCGCCGCGAACGGAACGCCGAGCCAGGAGGTCACCTGGCCGCGCCGCACGCCGGCGAGAGCGCCGCTCGCAGTGTCGACGACAACCTCGACGCCCGCGCCGGCCGCGACGTCCGACGGGGAGGCGAGCCGCAGCGGTGCGGGATCGCCGGTGGCCGGATCGGGAGTCAGCATCGACACTGACTCCGGCGCGTCGGTCATGGTGGGCATCTCCGTTCGGTCATACGCGTGCTACCTGGTGACACATAGCCGTCCGGGTTCGTCTCCAGCGACGGGTCGTGACCACTCACCGTAGCCGTGCTCGGTTTGGGTGCGCCCGCTCGCCGCTGGTACCGTTACCCGTCGCTCACGCGGGATCCTGTACCTGGGATGCCGCGAAGGCGCTCATCGAAACGACATCTAGTGTGGACCGAGGCTTTCGTGGCAAACATCAAGTCCCAGATCAAGCGCATCCGTACCAACGAGGCGCGCCGTCTGCGTAACAAGTCGACCAAGTCGTCGCTGCGCACTGCTGTTCGCGCCGCGCGCGAGGCGATCGCCTCGGGCGACGTCGACAAGGCTGCGACGGCGACCGCCGCTGCCGGGCGCAAGCTCGACAAGGCCGCGTCGAAGGGCGTCATCCACGCCAACCAGGCCGCGAACCGCAAGTCGTCGCTCGCGCAGCAGGTCAACGCACTCAGCAAGTAACACCGACTTCAGCACGCACCGAACGACAGGGCGCCCGGTCAACGACCGGGCGCCCTTCGTCATGTCCTGAAGACGTATCGGTGCGGCGCTACTTGATCGCCGGCATCGACCACGGCGACGTCAACCGCCCGCCGTCGAAGCTGAGCGGCACCTCGCGCTCTACGACCAGATCGTCGCGGCCGGCGATCTCGTCCGCCATCGACGGCGCCACCCACACCTGATTGACGTGCAGGGTGTCGGTCGCGAAGACGATGCGCGCCGCGTCCGGCGGCTGCGCGCAGCCGTTCACGGCGACACTGATCGCGCGCCGGTCGTCGGCCATCACGATCGGCAGACCGACACGGGCGATCCCGAAGATCCCCGACGTCAGGCAGTTCATGTAGGTGGCGGTCCAGTCGATCGCGGCGGCCGCGCGCCAGGTGGTGACGTTGGCCAGACCGATGCCGGAGGCATTCCCATGGGTCGGCTCGGTGAGGTCGAGCACGGCGATGGCGGCGATGTCGGGCGAGCTCGGTTCGGCCTCGCGCGGGATGAGCACCCGACCGGTGACGTTGGTGTCCATCCCGGTACCACTGATGTTCTTGCCGATGGCCTTGAGAACGAGGACGTCGACGACGTCGAACGGCATCCGCATCAGCAGCCGCTTGGCCTCCGCCAGCAGTTCCCCCTCGACCTGAGTGCCGATCTGCGCGGACGGGAGGACTCGCGCGATCGCGGTGTCGTCGTGAGCGTTCTCGACGACGGCCAGCCCACCGAGCAGGTTCGTGTTGGTCTCGTAGATGCGCGCGGCGGGCGCGAGCCAGCGACGGAACGCCGCACCGCCGCCGGCGTGCATGATCGATGCACCATGACGCTTGCCGAGGCCGATGACGCACATCTTGGCCAGGCCGCTCTCGAGGTCGCCGTGGAAGTCGGTGTGCGGCTTGACCCGGTTGATCAGAAAGGTGTGGTCGGCGGCGACGGCGTGGACGTCGCAGAACAGCGGCGGCCCGTCGTCGAGCCGGCCGATCTCGGCGACCTCCATCGTCGACACGATCGGCACCCCGACGCTCGCTTCGGTCACGCCGAGCTGGCCGAGCATGTCCGCCTGGCCCTCGGCGGTGGCGCCGCCGTGCGACCCCATGGCAGGGATGACGAATGGCTTCGCACCGAGATCGGTGAACCACGCGCACACCGTCTTCGCCAGGAGCGGGATGTTGGCGACGCCACGCGACCCGACGCCGACGGCGACGGAGTCACCTGGCTTCACCTTGTCCGCGAGCCCGCTCGCGTCCAGCTCGGCGCGGACCGCGCCGGCGATGTCGTCGAGGCGTGGCGGGTCGAGTTGCTGACGTACCTGGAGCAGCGTCGAAGGGAGCGGGACGTCGAGCTCGATCGCATCGAGCTCGCCGAAGTCGAAGATCATGACCGGTCATCCTTCCGCGTACGGGACTCCGCCGGACCCGGCGGGGTCGGACCTGGCCGCGACATCATCGTCGAGCCTGGCTTCGACGGGCTCGCGAGATGGTGAGCACCGCCTGTTCTAGCGCATAGTCGGGGTCGAGCGCGGCGCCCTTGACGTCGGCATCTGCCTTCGCGACGGCACTGACCGCGGTCGCGAGGCCGCCGCTGGTCCATTCGCGCGCCTCCCGACGCAGCTGGTCGACCTTCCACCCGGGGACGCCGACGATCGGTGCGGCGTCGTTGGGCTTGGTGCCGGCCGGCAGCCCCTGCACTTTGACCAGCCGGCGGACGCTGGCGGCGAGCGCGGAGGTGACAAGGACCGGTGCGACACCGCTGCCGAGCGCCCAGCGCAGTCGCTCGAGCGACTCGGCCGTCCGCCCGAGGAGCGCGGCGTCGGCGACCGCGAAGCTGGTGACCTCTGCGCGACCGGCGAAGTAGCGCTGGACGAGATCGGCGGTGACGTAGCCGTCGTCGGAGTCGGCGACGAGCTGCGAGCTGGCCGAGGCGAGCGTCCGCAGGTCGGCACCGACGGCGTCGACGAGTGCGGTCGACACGTCCGGCTCGGCGCGACCGCCGGCCGAGCGGATCTCCCCGTTGACGAAGACCGGTAGGTCACGCGGTTTGAGCCGGTCGCATGCCACCGTCCGGACCGCCTTGAGCTTCTTGAGCTTGTCCGCCCAGCCGCGCCCCTTCGGGCCGCCGCCGTGAAGGATGACGACCTGCATGTCGGGCAGCGGATCGGCGGCGTAGGCGAGCAGTTCCGCGCCGAGTTCGGGGCTGGCGTCGGCGGCCTGCTCCAGCACCAGGACCCGCGCGGCGGAGAAGAGTGACGGCGCCAGAAGTCCGGACAGCTCGCCTGCGCCCACCTCGGCCGCGGACTGCTCGACCATCTCGGTCTGCGGATCGACTGCGCGCGCCGCCCGGCGGATCTGCTGGACCGTGCGCTCGGCGATGAAGTCCTCGGGGCCGATCAGGAGGATGACCGGAGCGGGAGCGGTGCCGGTGTCGTTCATCGGTGTCAGCCTCTCACGCACCGACGCCGGGCGGGATGGTTCGACGGCCGGGTGTGCACCCGGATCGGGACGCGCCGGACAAGGCGGCCAGTTCACTGGCGACCAGCAGCAGGGACACCGATCGGGACGATGGCGATGCCGATCAGGATGGTGACGAAGCCGACGACTCCGGCGAGCAGCACCGCCCCGGAGAGCACCCAGGCAGCGACCCCCCGGCCGACGTCGTAGCAGGACGCCGACGATCAGGGCGATGACCGCCGGCAGTGCGACGAGCCACAGGTTGTCCTGGGCTGGGCGCTGCAGAATCCCGAGTTTGCCCGCGAGCGAAACCAGGCTGGTCGCCCGACCGAACAAGGCAATGGCATTCGTGCGGTCACCGTCGATGTGGCTGAGCATCTCCAATCCGAGATATATGGCCAGATGGCGTAGGCGACCTCTTTCGGCGGCGCGACCAGCGCGAGCAGCATCGGGTCGACCGTCGACTCGAGGGCTGCCTGGGCGAAATCGGTCCAGACCTTCATCCGAGTGGCGACTTCCACGCCGAAGCCCGGAATCGATTGCGCACCCGAGATCAGTTCGACCAGGACGGTTGCGTAGCCGGTGTCGAGGTCCTCCTCGTAGATCACCTCAGCGAGTCGTGCCATGTCCGACGGCGACGCAGCTTCCGCCGCAGCCGCACCATGACGCTCGAGCCGATCAGCGCTGACGGCATCCAGCGCTGTTGCGCCGAGTCGTCGCGTCAACGTGCTCGACGGTGATCGACACCTTGGAAGCGGAACGGCGCCGGACGCCATCGAAGGGGCGCCGGACCGACCAGGGCCGAACGCGGGACCGTCGAGGGCGCTTTCCATCTCGGCGAAAAGGGAGTTCCCGCCTTCGACCGCACCGGTACCGGCGGTGCGTACTGCGGCGACGGCATCGCGCTGGCGGCCGCGCTGCGTCACCGCACGGAGGTGGGCCTGGTCGCCGGCCACGGCGGACGAGCCGTCGAGGTCGGTGCGGAGCACGTGCGCACCCTCGCCGGTCAGCAACGCGAGAGTGCCCGGATTGGGATGGCCGTAGTCGTTACCGAGCCCGGCCGACACCAGCGCGACCCGTGCGCCGGCGGCCGCCAGGAAGCCGGGGTCCTGATAGCGCGACCCGTGATGGGGCACCTTCAGCACGTCGACCGCGAGTGCGCCGCCGTAGCGACGCAGCAGGGTGGCCTGGGCCGACGGCTCGACATCACCGGTCATCAGCACGCTGACATCTCCGACCCGCGCCCGCCACACCACGCTCGCGTCGTTCTCGTCCGAGCCCTCGCTGCTCCCGCTGTCGGCACCGCCCTCGACGACCGAGCCACCGGCGGGCCATAACGTCTGCCAGCTGACATCTCCTACCCGCAAGGTCTCTCCGAGCCGTGCCACGACCACCTGGATGTGACGTTGTTCGGCGAGCCGGATCGCAGCTGCACCGGGAGCGGGCACATCGGTCGACCGCGTGATACCGACCACGCCGACCGCCCGTCCGGCGAGGACGCCGGCCAGGCCGCCGACGTGATCCTCGTGGAAATGCGTGAGCAGCACGTACGGCACGCTGGTGATGCCGAGCCGGTCGAGGCACTGCCGGATCGGCCCGGGTTCAGGCCCGGTGTCGACGACCACAGCGGTGTGCGGTCCGGCGCGTAGGACGAGCGCGTCACCCTGGCCGACGTCGCAGGCGACGATGCGCCAGTCCGACGGTGGCCAGCCGAGCAGCGCTGACCCCAGGCCGGCGACCGGTCGAAGGACCGCCGATGTCGGTGCAACCAGGACGAGGACGCCGATGAGGCCGGCGAGCACGGTTCGGCGCCGCGATCGAAGGAATCGCGGCGCGACGACGATGAGCGCAACCGTCAGCAGCGTGACGAGGACGAGGATCAGCGGGCTCACCGCGTCGGCCGGCGTTGCCGTCGCGCCGGTGTTCGTGGCCGTGTCGCCCAGCGTGATGGCACGTCCGGGTGCGCGCGCCGCGACTCGGGCCACCTCCGCGATCCACCAGGCCGGCACGAACGGAAGCCAGGCGGCAACCGCCGCCACGGCCGGCCACAGCGCAGCCAGCACGGTCAGGCCGACACCGAGAACCGTCGCGGGCCCGACCGCCGGTTCGGCCAGCAGATTGGCCGGGACCGCCACCAGGCTCACCGATGCGGAGATCGCCGCGATCACCGGAGTCGTGGTGAGCTGCGCTGCCAGCGGCACCGCCAATGCCAGGGCGAGCGGACGCGGCGCCCACGTCGAGAGCGCCGTCATCAACCGTGGTGCGAGCAGAACGAGCCCTCCGGTCGCCAGCGCAGACAGGGCAAACCCGGCTGACCGGCCCAGCCACGGATCGATCAGTATCAGCATGCTGATCGCGACGGCGAGAGCCGGCAGGCCGCCGCGGCGAAAGCCGAACACGCTGCCGATCACGACCACCGATCCCATGGCGGCAGCCCGCAGGACACTCGGCTGGGGTCGGGCCAGAACGACGAAGAACACGACGGTGGCCAGGCCGAGGATCAGCGCACCGGCGCCACGGATCCGCAGCGGCCGGCCGATCGCGAGCACCAACGCCAGCAGGATGGACAAATTCGTTCCCGAGACCGCCGACAGATGAGTGAGCCCGGCAGCTCTGAACGCCTGCTGCAGATCCGGTGGGAACTGGGACACGTCGCCGTCGACGAGTGCCGGGACGAGGGCGCGCTGATCCGCCGGCAAGCCCTGGACCGACCTGGACAGCCCGTCGCGCAGACGCTGAGCTGCGCGCATCAACATGCTCGGCGACCCGACGACCCGTGGGGCGCTGCGCACGCTGAGAACGGCGACCACGTCGTCACCACGGGTGGTGGGGGCGAGCCGCCCGATCACCGCTATCCGCTCGCCCGGGACCACGAGGTGCCACGACGTCGGAGCGGTGAGAAGGACCGGGGTCCTGACGTCGACCGTCGCACCGCGCACCGCGACCTGGATGAGGCGGGCGCGGACGAGCACGTAGGCGCCGTCGGATCCGGCGGCGCCGTGGGCGAAGGTCGATTCGCGCATCAGCGGGTCGGCGGTGACCTGAACGACACCACGCACCGTGGCGGCACGCTGGGAGAGTTCCGGAACCGGTCCCGACCATGCGCTCGCCACGTGGGCGCAGGTCACGGCGGTCGCCACCGCGCCGACCAACACGGCCAGCGCGACGGCCGTACGCAGCGGCGTCCGTCCGTAAGCCGTACGCCGAGGCCGGCACAACCAGACGGCCACCGCGAGAACGCCGAGCGCACACGCGAGGAGTGCCGACGCCCATACCGGCCACCTCGGTGTCAGGATGCTGACACCCCAGGCGGTGGCCGCCGACGGGAGCAAGCGAAGGTCCGCCGGTTCACCCGCCGGCTCGCCGGTGCCGGTGCCGGGGTCAGCGGCGGGTACGGGCTCAGACGGTGACATGAGGCTCGATGTCGGCAAACGTCTTGGCGCCGATCCCTTTGACGTCCTTGAGTTCGTCGATGCGGGTGAACCTGCCGTTCTCGGTCCGGAAGTCGAGAATCCGCTGTGCCAGCACGGGTCCGACACCGGGGAGGGACTCCAGCACGGTCAGGTCGGCGGCATTGAGATCGACGACGACCGTGCCCGGCCCGGCCGCTCCCGAGCCGGCGCCGGGTCCGTCCCCGCTACCGGTTCCGCTGCCGGGGAGGGCCGGCGCGGCACCCGAGCCGCCCGCGGTCGACGGCACGTCGACGGCTATCTGCTCGCCGTCGGACACCAGCCGAGCCAGGTTGAGGGTGCTGAGGTCGGCACCCTTGGCCGCACCACCGGCCGCGGTGATCGCGTCCATCACCCGGGCGCCGGGTGGAACCCGCACCACACCGGGCCGGCGCACCTTGCCGATGACGTGCACGACGATCGACGCGGTGGGCGCGGCCACCGAGGCCGACGGAGCCGGCGAACCGGATCCGGCGGCGGCTCGCGACGCCACCGCCGGATCGGCCGGCACCGGCGTCGGCACTGCGGCACCCGCCCCGGGCGAGGCGGTGGTGACGACGACCGGACCGACGGCGGCTTCGTGCGGACGGGCCCGGACGAACGCGACACCGGCCAGCACGATCGCGAGCACCAGACCGACCGAGACCAGCACCACGTGCACCGGGCTGACACCGAACCGTCCGGCCAGCCGCACCGTCAGGCCGGATCGCCCAGCGGTCGGATCGACCGACTCCCAGCCATCGGCTCCAGGCCGGGTGTCGGGTTCAGGATCCTCGTCCGCAGGAGTGCGCCGGGCGCGGCCGCGCGGGACCCAGCCGCCGGCGTGGTCGAGCCCGAGGGCAGCGTCGGATGTGCTGGTGACCGCGACGCTCACCGCGGGGGCGATGCGGTCGAGCCGTCGCAGCACCAGGGCCCGTTCGCGAGCCCCGGACCGGCGACGGGCGTGACGAGGATTCGCGCGTCCGAACATCCCCGGAGGTTAGGGAGTACGCCGTCCCGGCATCGGCCACCGGCACCGACCTGTGGACAAAATCACGATCGGCGTCCCTGTGGACGACAACGCCGTCGACGAGAGCGTCAGCCGACGACGAAGTTGACCAGCCTCGGAGCCCGCACGATCGTCCGCCGGATCGTCGAGCCGGTCAACGCCTTCACCACCGCCGGGTCGTCGGCGACCCGCTGGGCCAACTCCGTCTCACCGATCCCGGGCGCGACGTCGAGGCGTGCCCTCACCTTGCCGTTCACCTGCACCACGCAGACGACCGTCTCCAGCACCAGCAACGACTCGTCGACGTCGGGCCACGACGCCTTCGCCACCGTCGGCTGGTGCCCCAGTGCTGCCCACATGTCCTCGGCCGCGTACGGCGCCACCATGCTCAGCAGCTTCGCCACCACCTCGACGCCCTCCCGCACGGCCGGGTCGGCCGGACCCGGCTCGTTGTCGATCGCCTTGCGCAGCACGTTGACGAGCTCCATCACCCGGGCGATGACGACGTTGAACCGATGGCTCTCCATCAACATCGCGGCATCGGCCACTGTTTTGTGCGTGACCTTCCGAACGGCGACGTCGCCGGTGCTCGGATCGACGTCCGGCTCGCTCGTCACGTCCTGCGCCAACTTCCACGCCCGCTGGAGGAATCGCAGCGATCCCGACGGCGACACGTCCGCCCAGTCGATGTCGTCCTCGGGCGGGCCGGCGAACACGATGGTCAACCGCACCGCGTCCACGCCGAACGCGTCCAGCTGGTCCCCCAGGTCGACCCCGTTGCCCAGCGACTTGCTCATTGCCGCGCCGTTGTTGATCACCTGACCCTGGTTGATCAGCGCCCGGGTCGGCTCGATCACGTCGACGATGCCCAGGTCGTGCAGGACCTTTGTGAAGAAGCGGAAGTACAGCAGGTGCAGCACGGCGTGCTCGACGCCGCCGAAGTAGAGGTCGGCCGGCATCCACCGACGCGCGGCCTCGGGGTCGAACGGACCGTCGGTGTAGCCCGGCGAGGTGTAACGCAGGAAGTACCAGGACGAGTCGACGAAGGTGTCCATCGTGTCGGTGTCGCGGGTCGCCGGACCGCCGCACGACGGGCAGGTGGTGTTCACCCAGTCGGTCGCCGCGGCCAAGGGTGAGACGCCCTTGGGTGAGAGATCGGACCCGCGCAGGTCGGGCAACTCGACGGGCAGCTGGTCGTCGGGAACCGCGACCTCGCCGCAGGCCTGGCAGTGCACGATCGGGATCGGCGCACCCCAGTAGCGCTGCCGGGACAGCAGCCAGTCACGCAGCCGGAACGTGATGGCGCCCTCGCCGGCCTTCTTGTCGTCCAGCTCACCGATGATGCGCGCGATGCCGGATACCTTGTCGGTGAGGCCGTTGAGCGAACCGGAGTTGACGTAACTGCCGTCGCCGGTCGTCGCGACGAAGCTCTCCTCCGGGTTCTCCGCGCCCGTGTCGATGACGCGACGCACCGGCAGGCCGAACAGCCGGGCGAAGTCGAGGTCGCGCTGATCGTGTGCCGGTACGGCCATCACGGCACCCGTCCCGTAGTCCGCGAGCACGTAGTCCGCGGTCCAGATCGGCACCTTCTCGCCGTTCACCGGGTTGATCGCATAGCTGCCCAGGAACACGCCGGTCTTCTCCCGGTCGGTGGCCTGTCTCTCGATGTCGCTTGCCTGCTTGGTGTTCTCCAGGTAGGCGTCGAAAGCCGGCCGCTGCGTATCCGTCACCAGCGCAGCCGCCAATGCCGATTCCGGTGCGACCACGACGAAGGTCGCGCCGTACAGCGTGTCCGGCCGGGTCGTGAAGACGCGGATCGGATCGTCACGGCCGTCCACGGCGAAATCAACGTAAGCACCCTGAGACCGGCCGATCCAGTTGCGCTGCATCGTCAGCACACGGTCGGGCCATTGCCCTTCCAGGCCGCCCATGTCGTCGAGCAGGCGTTGCGCGTAGTCGGTTATTTTGAAGTACCACTGGGTCAGCTCGCGTTTGGTGACCGCCGCGCCGCAGCGCTCGCAGTGCCCGTTGACGACCTGCTCGTTGGCGAGGACGGTCTGGTCGTTCGGGCACCAGTTGACGTAGCTGGCCTTGCGATACGCCAACCCCCGTTCGAAGAACCGCAGGAACAGCCACTGCGTCCACCGGTAGTACTCCGGGTCGGACGTGTGTAGCCGGCGCGACCAGTCGAAGCTCATCCCGTAGCGACGGATCGATTCGGCCTGCGTCTCGATGTTGGCGTACGTCCACACCGCCGGGTTCTCGTTGCGCTTGATCGCGGCGTTCTCCGCCGGTAGCCCGAACGAGTCCCAGCCGATGGGGTTCAGCACGTCGAATCCGCGCAGGAACCAGTAGCGGGAGATCATGTCGTGCAGCGCGAAGACCTCACCGTGACCCATGTGGAGATCACCCGACGGGTAGGGGAACATCGTCAGCGCATACTTGCGCGGCGCGGAGTCGTCGTCGCGTGCCGCGAACGGGTTGAGCTCCTCCCAGACCGGGCGCCATCGTGCCTCGGCGACTTTCGGGTCGTAGCGCTCTACGTCGTCGTCGCGGTTCGTTCGGCTCATGTCGGTTCCCTTCAGCTCTGCGTTCGGCCGTCTCTGCTCTCGTCCGTCCGGGCCGAATCGGCCCTGGACATGAAAAAGCCCCTCACACAGGAGGGGTCTGCCGCACTGACCGGCACGTCGATCCCGAGTGAGACGTCGGCGCCTTCTGCCGTCAGCGCGGCTTCGTAAGCAGGAGCACACGAGCCATGTAGTCGATGTTAGCGCAGCTCGGGCTCAGTCGACCTCGGTCGGCAACGACGGATCGAGGGAGTGCCGGTGCAGCATCTGCAACTGCTCGGGGGTCGTGCGTCCGGTCGAGAGGTCCGGCAGCTTGTCGAGCGCGAAGAACCGCACGTCGGTCGTCTCACCGTCCAACCCCGCCCGCGGCTCTGCGTCGTCTAGGCGTTGCGCCAGGAACATGAGCTTGTAGACGTGCCACGGCGTTCCGCTGCCGCCGGCCCGGTGAGCGTTGCGACGGGTCCCGTCGTGAACCGCGGCCAGCTTCGACACCCGCACGTCCAGGCCGGCTTCCTCGGCGAACTCACGCTCGGCCGCCCGGGTCGGTGCGTCGAGTGCGTCGGCCCAGCCACCGGGAAGCGTCCACCGGCCGTCGCGCGCCTCGCGGACGAGTAGCACGGTGGCACCCTCGAACAGCGCCGCGCGGACGTCGACCTTCGGCGTCGCGTGGCCGGCCTCCGCGAGCAGCGCCCGGTGGAAGACATCGGTGTCGTCGTCGCCCATCAGCGAGAGCACCTCGGCCGACATCTCGCGGAGCCGGTGGTAACGGGAGATGTCGTACCGGTCGGTGGCGTAGGTGAGGCCGTTCTGGCTCATCGCCACCAGCTCGATCGCGAGGCGGTGCAACACAGTCGAAGGGTCGGTCGCCTCGGCATCGGTCGTATGGGGTTCGGCCATGGACCGATCCTGCCGCACGGCTCGTGCGTCCTCGAGCCCGCAGGCGCCCGCCGGTGTCTCAGGCCACCAGCGAGGCGCCGCGGGCCGCCACGACCGCGTCGACCTCGAGTCCGGTCGGTGGCGCCGCACCACGACGCGTGCACACCAGCGCAGCCGCAACGGTCGCCCGGATCACGCTGTCGGTCAGCCCCAGCCCGAGTGAATACCGTCCGTGCAGGAAGCCCGCCGTGAAGGTGTCACCGGCACCGACGGTGTCGGTCACGTTGACCTTCAACGTCCGCACGTGGACGGGCTCGTCGGCACCACGTTCGAGCGCGAGCGCACCCTCGCTGCCGAGCGTCACCACCGCCGTCGCGAGGTTCGGGAAGTCGCGCAGCCATCGCTGCATGACCGTCACCGGGGAGCTGCCCGGGTAGAGGAACGCCAGGTCGTCGTCGCTCGCCTTGGCCACCGTCGCGAGCTCGAGCCAGCGGGTGACGGCATACCGGTAGACCTCGACGTCGGGGAGCAGCGACGGGCGGACGTTGAGGTCGTAGGTGACCGGCACGCTGGCGGACATCGTGGAGAACCACTCGTAGAGGACGTCGGAGCTGGGCGGCAGGACGGCCGCGAGCGAGCCGATGTGGAGCACGTGTGGGCGTCGCTCGTCCGGCAGAGCGGGGAGTTCGGAGGACTGCCAGCCGGCGTTGGTCGTGCCGTCCCAGTAGAACGTGTAGGCCGCCTTCTGCTCGGCATCGAGGGAGACGACGGCCATCGTGGACGGATCGGGAGTCCGGACGGCGAACGCCTGACCGGCACCCGAGCGAGCCAGATGGAGCCGCATCGAGGTCCCGAACGCGTCCTCGGAGAACCGTCCGATGAACTGGGTGGGGATCCGCAGCCGTGCGAGCGCGACCGCCGTGTTGAAGGGACTCCCGCCAGGCAGTGCGTGCCAGGACCGGCTGCCCTCGTCGCCCGGTACGAGATCGACGAGAGCTTCTCCACACACCCAGATCGGTGCCATCGGCTCGGGGACAACCATGGGGACAGCTTGGCAGACGAAGCGGCTCCACGAGTCGATGGCGACGGTTCGGGACACGCAACGATCGGCGCGACGCGCGGCTGTCGGTCCTGGCCAACCCGACCTGCTAACTTCGGCGAGCGTGGCCCGCGCAACTACTCCCGTGCGGCCCGAGATCCAGGCGCTCCGTGCTCTCGGGGTAGGGGCGGTCACGCTTTACCACCTCTGGCCGAACCGCCTCACCGGCGGTTTCGTCGGCGTGGACGTCTTCCTGGCCGTCTCCGGTTTCCTCATCACCGCGCACCTGCTCCGCGAGCGCACCGAAACCGGCCGGATCAACCTCCCGGCGTTCTGGGCACGTCGCGCGAAACGGCTTCTGCCCGCGTCTCTGCTCGTGCTCACGCTGGCCGCCGTCGCGACGTATGCCGTCGTGCCCCGCCAGTTGTGGAAGCAGTTCTTCTCCGAGTTCGCCGCGTCCGCGTTGTACGGCCAGAACTGGCTGCTCGCGCACAATGCCGTCGACTACCTGGCGTCGGACAACAATCCGTCGCCGGTGCAGCATTACTGGACGTTGTCGGTCGAAGAGCAGTTCTACGTCATCCTGCCGCTGTTGATGGTGGCCGCGATCCTGGTGCTGCGACGCCGTCATCAGCTGTTCGCGATCAGCGCCGTCGTCGTCGCGATCGTCGTCGGCAGCTTCAGCTACTCGGTCGTCGAGACCGCCGCCAACCCGGCGGCCGCGTACTTCATCACCCCGACGCGGATCTGGGAGTTCGGTGTGGGCGCCCTGCTCGCGCTGGTCGCCCCCGGGCCCTCGACGCGGGTTCCCCGGCCGGTTCGCGCGACCGCCTCGTGGGTCGGGTTCGCGATGATCGTGTTCGCGGCGGTCACCTTCACCGGGAAGACGCCGTTCCCCGGCTCGGCTGCCGCCATCCCGGTCCTGGGTGCGGCCATGGTGATGTGGGCCGGTCCGGTGAATGGGTTCGGCGGGTCGCAGCGCCTGGCTTCGCTCCGGCCGGTGCAGTTCCTCGGAGACGTCTCGTACTCGATCTACCTGTGGCACTGGCCGTTCATCGTGTTGATCCCCCTCGTCACCGGCCACCACCTCGACCGCAGCGACAAGACGGTCATCGTGGTCGCGACCCTGGCGGTGGCCTGGGCGACGAAGCGGTTCGTGGAAGACCCGGTCCGCTTCTCCCCCGCCCTGCTCGGCGGCCGGCGACCGCGCACCGTGTTCGCGCTCACCGTCGCCGCGATGGCCCTCGTCGTCGCCGTGAGCGCGACCGGTTACACGACGATCCAGCGGCAGGAGCAGGTCGCCGAGCAAAAGGTCGCGGCGGTGCTCGCCACGCCGCCGCCGTGTTTCGGGGCGGCCGCGCTGGCGAACGCCGAGCACTGCACGGCGTCGAAGCAACCCAGCGTGCTGGTGCCTGATCCGACGGTGGTGAACGATGACAAGCCGGTCGGCACCGAGTGCTGGAGCGGGAAGGGCGACCCGCAGTTGCACCGCTGCACGATGGGACCAGCGACGGCTAAGACGACGATCCTGGTCGTAGGGGACTCGCACGCGAATCAGTACCGGGTCGCGTTTGCGAAGATCGCCGACAAGGAGAAGTGGCGCATCGACATGGTCGGCATGAGCGGCTGCTACTGGTCGACGAGCCTGCAGGTCTACCCGGTCAAGGTGCAGGCCGCTTGTCAGCAGTGGAAAGCGAACCTGACTGCCTACCTGAGCTCCGCACCCACCTATGACGCCATAGTGACCAGTTACAACGCAGGATCAGCCATCGTCACCCACCCGGGTGAGAACGCGCACACGGCGATGGTCAACGGGCTCGTCGCGGCCTGGAAGCCGCTCGCGGCACGCGGTATGAAGATCATCGCGATCAAGGACAGCCCGAACCCGAAGGTCGGGATCACCGACTGCGTGGCCAAGTACCTGGAGACGGCGAACCAGCACTGCTCGGTGCCGCGTCCCGTGGCGTTCACCGCCTTCGACGCCCAGCCGAGTGCGGTCGCGAAGGTGAAGAACGCTCAGCTGATCGACCTGACCGACCTCTTCTGCACGGCCGAGACCTGTGCACCCGTGGTCGGCGGGGTGGTGCTCTATCGGGATCAGGGGCACCTGACCGACACCTACGTCTCGACGCTCACCCCCTATCTCGAGACCGAACTCGTCAAGCGGCTCTGAGGATCCCACTGAGCACGATGCCCGGTTCGCCGGTCGAGCCCAGCTCTGACAGGCTTGGCCGGTGCCCGACTCCGTGACGACGCCGACAGCCGGGCGGTCCATCCTCGAAGCCGACTACCACGGCCTGCGCACCGGTGCCATCGCAACGGCCGCGGTGTTCGCTCTCTCGGGCGGGCTGTCGGCGACCTGGGTGTCGAGACTGCCGGAAATCCGAAACCACCTGCAGGCCGACCCGGGTTCGCTCGGGCTGGCGCTCCTGTTCAGCGCCATCGGCTCCATCATGTCGACGTTCCTCACCGGCCCGCTGGTGCGTCGCTTCGGCAGCCGTCCCGTCGTGGCCGGGATGACGTTGCTCGCCTCGGTGGCGGTGTTCGGGCTGTCGTTCGCACCCTCGGTCGTCGTCCTCGGCGGCACGCTGTTCTGCTTCGGGTTCGGCTTCGGCTCCTGGGACGTCGCGATGAACGTGCAGGGGCACGCTCTCGAGACCCGCGCCGGTCGCGCCTGGATGCCGCGCTACCACGCACTGTGGAGTGTCGGCGGGTTCACCTTCGCCGGTCTGGGTGCGCTGATGTCGCACCTGGGCGTCCCTGTCCGCGTCCACTTCGGCGTCTACATGGTGTTCTGTCTCGTGGTCACCGGCATCCTGCTGACCCGGTTCTTCGACGAACGGCCCGCGGCCGCGGAGGAACTCGCCGAGCTGACCGCGGCGGGTACGCAGAACTCCGACAGCCACTGGCAGTTGATGCGCGCGCTCGCCCCGCTGGGCATCGTGATGGCCTGCGCGACCCTGATCGAAGGAGCCGCGTCGGACTGGCTGGGCATCTACTTCAACACCGAACGCGACGTCAGTCCGGCCGCCGGATCGCTCGCGTTCACCCTGTTCTCGGTGTCGATGGCCTTGGCGCGCGGCGTCGGGACGCAGGCCATCGAAAAGCTCGGACGACAGCTCACCGTGCAACTCGGCGGCGTGTTCTCGCTGATCGGCGTGGCCGTGCTGCTGCTCTCGCCGGTGCTCTGGCTGGCCTACGTGGGCGCAGCGTTCTGGGGTCTCGGCGTGGCCATCGTGTTCCCGGCGGTGATCAGCGCCGCCGGCGACAACACGCCGGGCCGTGCGGCCGAGGCCATCGCTCTGGTCACTCCGGTCGGCTATTCCGGGTTCCTGTTCGGGCCGCCGGCGATCGGTCTGCTGGCGCGCCACATCGGACTGCAGAACTCGCTGTGGGTCGTCGGCGCGCTGGCCGTGCTGATCGTGGTCCTCGGCCGGGCCACCCGGGAACGCAAGCCGGTCGCGGCGGGCTAATCTTCGCCGGGTGAGCACCGAGACGAACAGCACCAAGGGGTCGTACGTGTCCGCAGGGATGGAATTCACCCGGGACACCAACTACATCACGACCCGGATCACCGCCGACGGCGCGGACGGGTACCCGGTCGAGCCGGGACGCTACCGGCTGGTCGTGGCTCGCGCGTGTCCGTGGGCGAACCGGTCCATCATCGTCCGGCGGCTCCTCGGCCTCGAGGACGTGCTGTCGATGGGCGTCTGCGGGCCGACCCATGACAAGCGAAGCTGGACGTTCGACCTCGACCCCGGCGGGGTGGACCCGGTGCTCGGTATCGAGCGGCTGCAGGAGGCGTTCCTCGCGCGCTTCCCCGATTACGAGCGCGGCATCACCGTCCCGGCGATCGTCGACGTCCCGACCGGCCAGGTGGTCACTAACGACTACCCGCAGATGACGCTCGACTTCTCGACCGAGTGGACGGCGTATCACCGTGACGGGGCACCCGATCTCTACCCGGACGCGCTCCGCGGCGAGATCGACGAGGTCGCCGAACTCGTCTTCCAGGACGTGAACAACGGCGTCTACCGTTGCGGCTTCGCCGGCTCTCAGCGTGCTTATGAACGGTCCTACGACCGCCTGTTCGCCCGCCTCGACTGGCTCAGCGACCGGTTGTCAGCACAGCGATACCTGGTGGGCGACACGCTCACCGAGGCCGACGTCCGGCTGTTCACCACGCTGGCCCGCTTCGACGCCGTCTACCACGGCCACTTCAAGTGCAACCGGAGCAAGCTTGCGGAGATGCCGGTGCTGTGGGCCTATGCGCGGGACCTGTTCCAGACTCCCGGTTTCGGTGACACCACCGACTTCCTCCACATCAAGCAGCACTACTACATCGTCCATGTCGACCTGAACCCGACGCAGATCGTGCCCAAGGGCCCCGACCTCTCGGGTTGGCTGACGGCGCACCACCGCGAAGAACTCGGCGGCCGACCGTTCGGTGACGGCACCCCGCCGGGGCCGCCGATCCCGGCAGAAGTCGTACCGTTCGACCACAGCGCGGCGGCCGGCCAGGTCGTCTGACGTGTCGACTCCCCCGATGGACACCCCGACCGCGCTGGCCCGACTCGGTGCGGACAAGCTCCCCGGTGCCGACGTCCGTGAGCAGCTCGACCGGGTCGGCTTCGCCGTGATGCCGGACGTTCTCGCGTCCACAAAGCTCGACGAGGTCCGAGCCCGACTGGCCGAGCTCACCGAACGTGAGGGGTCCAAGGCCGGCGTCGAGGTGCATCAGGAGGCCGGCACCGACCGGTTGTCCGATCTGGTGAACAAAGGCGAGGTGTTCGAAATCTTCTACACGCACCCGGCGGTGCTGGCAGCGGTCGCCCACGTCCTCGACGGCGACGTCAAGCTGTCGTCACTGAACAGTCGCGCCGCCCTGCCTGGGCAGGGACATCAGGGTCTGCACGCGGACTGGGGCAGCGGCGTCGGCCCCGACGGCTACCAGGTATGCAACTCGATCTGGCTGCTCGACGACTTCACCGCCGAGAACGGCGCCACCCGCGTCGTCCCGGGCAGCCACCGCAGCGGCGACATCCCTGCGCACGCAGTCGCCGACCCGATGGCGCCGCATCCCGACGAGATCCAGCTGCTCGCACCGGCCGGCACCGTTGTCGTGTTCAACAGCCACCTCTGGCACGGCGGGACCACGAACCGCACCGACAAGCCGCGACGTGCCGTGCACTCCTACTTCACCCGTCGTGGGCAGAAGCAGCAGCTCGATCAGCGTGAATACCTTCGACATTCGACCTTCGAGCGGCTGTCCCCGGCCGCTCGCTGGATCCTCGGCGCCTGACGCGTTCGCTACCGTTCGCCGCGTCGGTAGCGGTCCTGTTCGCCATCGTCATGCTGCAACGGCGACCCGTCGCGGACGTATCAGCTAGCTGAGGACGGGTCACTCGCCGGATCGCCCGCGTCGACACGTGTGGGTTCGCGGGTGGCGTTCGCCAGGACGACGACGAGCAGCGACAGCGCGCCGACCAGCCAGAGCGCGTTGTGCAGACCGAGATGGCGGGCCAGCAGTCCGATGGCCGGTGGGCCGAAGAGCGTGCCCGAGTAGCCGATCGGGGTGACCAGCGAGATCGCGGTGCCCGAGCGCCCGCCCGCGTCACCGGCCGAACTGATGACGGCCGGGAACACGCTCGCGACCCCGATCCCCCACAGTCCGACGCCGACGAACGAGAGGACCAGATCGGGCGACAGCAGCATCACGCTCACACCGACGAGCGCAGTCAGGCCGCTCACCCGCACGACGACACCACGTCCGAAACGGGTGATCAGCATCGGCCCGACCCAGCGGGTGAGGCTCATCGCCACGTAATACAAGGCGAAACTCGCTGAGCCGACGGCCGGGCTGGTGTGCCGTTCGGTGTTGAAATAGATGCCGAGCCAGTTCGACGCGGCCCCGCCGACCAGCGTCGTGCAGCCGAGGATCACACCGAGCGGGGCGACCGACCACATCAACGACCAGTTGAATCGTGGCCTGCCGGGCAGACCGGCGTCCCCGGCCCGGCGCCGCTGCTCGAGCCGCGCCGCCGGACGTTCGTCCACGCTGTGACGAAGGCACCAGCTCATCGCGGCGAGGCAGATCGCCACGTACACGCTGAGATGGATGACGATCGGGACGTGCGCGAACGCGGCCAGCGCACCCAGCCCGGCGAAAACGAAGCCGCCGACGCTGAACAGCGCGTGATAGCGCGGCATCCACGGATGGCCGGCCTGGTGTTCGACCGAGTGGCCGTAGATGTTCATCGCGACGTCCCACGACGAGGCACTCACCCCGAGGACGAACAGGCAGACGCCGAGGATCACCACCGACGGCGCGAGTGCGATACCGACCACGGCCGCGCACGCGACGACCGACATCGCGCCCACGACGGGACGGGTGCCGATCCGTCGCGACAGGAACCCGCTGAAGAACGGCGCGAAGATCGAGCCGATCCCGCTGAACAGCAGGGCGAGCCCGAGCGCGCCGGGATCGGCATCGAGCTTGTCGCGGATCTCCGGCAGCCGCGACACCCAGGACGCCCCGAGGCCACCGGCAAGCGCGAACACGCCGGCGGTCGAGATGGCCGACGTTCGCAACGACGAGAACGGCGCGCTCAGGATCGACTGCTCGGCGATCGGTTCGTCGACGGTCGTCGTTCCGGGCGGGGTGGTCACGTAGACCAAGCATGGTCATCTGCTCTTACCGGCACAAAGCGTGTCCACGTCCGGGAATCGACCGGCATCGACGGTGAGCACATCTAGAAGCTGCTCGATCCCCTGCTCGAACCGGTCCGGCTCGGTTCGAGGTGGCTCGGGCAAGGTCAGCGGCCCCAACGTTGGCGTAGTGCCGGCAGCGTCGGGAAGTCGCCGTGCGGCTCGCTCTGATACCAGAATGCCGTCGATGCGATGTCGTCGGTGAGCGGTTGATAGGTCTTGTCGGGGTACCAACCGAGCGCCTGGATCGTTACCTTGAGGTCCTGGCTGAATCCGATCGGGTCGAGCAGGTGCCAGCGGTACAGGCTGAACCGGCGCGGCGCCTCCGGACCCCCGGTCGTCGCGAGCGGGAGCCCGATGAACGGGGCGCTGAACGGCTGCTCGACGGGATTGCCGTGAAGGTCGTCGTAGTAGCACCAGGCGCCCCCGAAGTAGTCCTCGGTGCCGGTGTCGCAGATCGTCGGGTACTCGTCGTCCCCGTCGATGAAGAACTTCGCCTCACCCTCACCCCACCAGCCGCCCGAGGCCGACGTCCACGAGAGCGACGTCCCGACATAGATCCCGCTTCCGGTGACCCCGTCGAGGATGGTGTGCTCGGGCAGTTCCCGGCTCGTCGTCGACCGTCGCCACTGCGCGTGCAGGTACCGCGCATCGTCGCCGACCGCGCCCCGCTGGAACATCAGCTTGAACGCCACTACGTCGGCGTCCTTCTCACCCTCGTTGGTGAGCGTGAACCGCGCGTGCCGGCGGAACGGCATCTGCCACCAGCAGTTGAGCGCCCGCGTCGGCGCGACGACGACCGGCAGTGACGTCACATGATGTGGGGATGCATCGTGGCCCATCGCGAAGAAGTCACCGAGCGGGACCTCGATCGAAGGCGTCTCCTCTTCGTCCCAGTACACGCGCAGGATCAGCCGGCGCAGTTCGGCCAGGTCGGTCGTGATCCAGAAGTAGGTGATCGTCGCCGGACCCTCGATGTCGGCCAGCACAGCCTCGTCGCCGGCCGGCAGCTTGATGAACGGGCGGACCTTCCAGCCCTTGCCCAACGGGACCGCTGCGGCCGAGTGCGGCAGGTCGGGGTCGGTCGGATCCGGCGTGGTGCGCGCTCCCCCCGCCTTGGCTCCGGTCGGGTTCTCCGGCGAGATCATGAAGGTCTCCACCGCGCCGAGATACGGGAGGCCGGCTAGGAGTCCTGCCCGCTGGGGGCCGAGATCGCTCATGCTGATCACTGCTCGTTCCTGAAGAGTTGTCGACGATCGGAGCCAACAATCTAGGGCGACGGGCCGGCCGGACGGGGGCGATCGGCAGCAGCTGGCCACGACCGGAAACGGCCCGGGCGAGAACCGTTGACAGGCAAGCGACCACTTGCCTATCGTGGCGGCC